>Ga0209830_10000639_pt1 | contig 35146 bp, 38 predicted proteins | sample ArcticOcean_MG_C_12_FD_187439 | JGI IMG/M metagenome (GOLD analysis project Ga0209830, IMG submission 187439) | Marine microbial communities from western Arctic Ocean - ArcticOcean_MG_CB8_130 (SPAdes) (version 2) | ecosystem: Environmental > Aquatic > Marine > Oceanic | place: Arctic Ocean...
GAATCGCCAGAATTTGCTCAGCTTGGTTAGAGCGCACCCCTGATAAGGGTGAGGTCGGTGATTCGAGTTCACCCAGACCCACCACCTTCCATAGGTGGAAACGTTGTTGCAATAGGGTAGAAGCATGTTTGGGAAAATATACTAACCCTACAACGAACCTTTAATCAGAACCCTTACGAATCAAAAACGTCGGCACTACGTCGGCACTCGGCTATCACTAAAAACGAAAGCAAAGACCGAAAGACACTCACGAAAGAAACAATGCTAAAGTAAATCGCTATTTTAAAGGGAGAGGAAATCATGAAGATAAAAACACTTATAGTGATGACAGCATTAATGATGTCTGCGAGTTTCATACACGCAGATGAAGATAAAAAGGTTTGCAACATTAAAGATATTAAGCAACTTGCAAGTAAAGGAATATCAAAGGATCTAGAGCTTTGTAAAAAAGGCGATATTTTGGTTTTCAACTCTGGGAAAGAGCTTAGGCTCATCAATATTTCAAATGCCATGAGCAGAGTTTGTGAAATATCCTCAATAAAGCTAGTGACCACAGACTTCTACGCACCAACCTCTGGTATTTGCCTCTATACAGGGAAAATATTAGAAGTTGTTAATTATTGATAAAGGAAGTCTTTTGGCAAACGAACCCACGATCCCGCACCTTTAGTCTTTCTCAAACCCCCCAAGTTTTACGCGCAAAGGCGTCCACGAACCCGAGAGCGAACGTGGTCAAGGAACCCCTCTGATAAGGGTGAGGTCGGTGATTCGAGTTCACCCAGACCCACCATTGGATTACATTCAATGGATAGAGAAACGGCTCTTCAAGAGGATTTACGGAGTTTAATAAACGGAAATGTATTTGAGGAAATATATCGCAAACCACCCAACGAACACTTTCCAAACCTAAAAACGCTATCACTCTGCTATCACTAAAAACGAAAGCAAAGACCGAAATCAGTCATTTATAACAAAAAAACATAATTTTTTTTCGATAAAAGAACGCATAATCGCGATACATTAGTCTACGAAAGAAAAACGAAAAGATACCTTCGGACCTAAAAGAGTAAGAAGCTTAAGTACTCAAGAATAAACTTAAATAAGGACAGTCATAAAATTTAAAAATTCTAAGGCTTTTTTAATAATTATAACTATTCAAAATTATTTGATTAATTTACACGCAGTTTAAAAAACGTGTCAAAATAATATTTCTAGATTCATAAACGTTAATTTTGTTTATTGGAAAAGGATTTCATATTTATATATAAGGAGAAATAAATGAAAAATAAAAATATTACTTTAATAGCTATTTTCTTAAGCTTTGTTTTAGTGTCATGCTCAGAAGAGCAAACCAAGCAAACGGTTGAAGGTTCTGCTGTAGGAGGCGTATATGCAGAATACCTTTTCTGTGATTTTGGTCCGGACATGTCGGATGAATCATTCGCCGGACTCTTGACGGATTGGAATAAGATACTGGATGATTTAGGACCCAACTCAGTTCCTCGTTCAGCTGGACTGGTTCCAAGAGTAGAAACCGATCTTTTTGATGGACTCTGGGTTTTAGTTTGGCCTTCTAAGGAAGCAAGCTTAATAGGTTGGCAAGAATGGGTAGACGGACCTGCTGCTGATTGGACAGAAAAAACAAGCTCAATAATCTCATGCGGGGCTTCTTCAAATGGTGTAGCTCAAAATTACGGTTTTGATGTTAGCTTTTTAAGAGCACCTAACGTAGTAGATGAAATTCCAGGTGGAGTTGTAGGATTTAATTTCTGCAGTTACACAAAAGACTTTCAGGAAGAGCAATTAGTTGCCTCATCTCAAGAGTATAATCAGTGGCTGGACGCAGGATCTGAAACAGTTGGTAGAGATTCTTATTGGTATTCAATACAGGTGCCTGATTTTGACACCCCTATTCCAGGTTCAACTGCTGGAGCATATGACTATGCTTTTCATCACGTCTGGGACTCTGAAGAGAGCAGAGAAGCTGGAGTTGCATTGTTTGCTTCTACAGCACCGGCCGTTGAAGGACCTCAACCGGATTGCAATCCAGAGATGGCACTTTATGACAGCATGATGTTCCGCGCGACAGACATGTAAATTATGGTTTAATAAAAAAGAGTTCTTAGGGGCTCTTTTTTTTGGATGAGATTCTGGCTACCTAGGGGAATTTAAAAAAGCATGGGCGATAGTTAAGAAAGAAGCGAATGTATTTGCGGAAATTCATTGCGAAACCTACTGAGAACAATTTTCGAACCATTTACTGCTAGCACTAATAACGAAAGCAAATTAAAAAACGTCTGCCCAGGAGCAGAAGGTCACAGGTTCAAATCCTGTCTAGTCCACTCGTGATGATCTGGAGAATAAGTCAATTTTTACGCGTTTTTTTATAGTTATGTATAATTATTCTTTTAGAGGTATTTTATGGAACACGATGTAATAATAAAAAATGGAAATATCATAGATGGAACTGGCTCTGCTGCCTACTCTGGAGACATTTCAATCAAAGATGGAGTTATAACTGAAATTGGTGAGATAAATGGTGATGCAGCTGAGATTATTGATGCTGAAGGCATGACAGTTTCACCTGGTTTTATTGATATACATACTCATCTGGATGCTCAGATTGGCTGGGACCCTGAAATGACTCCTATTTGCTGGCATGGTGTCACCACCGCCTTGATTGGAAACTGCGGCCTGACATTCGCTCCCTGTAAACCCGATGATGTTGAGCTACTCGCTGGCATGATGGAAACAGTCGAGGATATTCCTAAGCAAGCCATTCTCTCTGGGCTTCCCTGGAACTGGGAACACTATGGTCAATACCTAGACACTTTGGAAGAACTAAAACCTTCACTGAATGTTGCTGGTCTCGTGGGTCATTCAGCTGTTCGCTATTACGTCATGGGTGATCGGTCTTTTGACGAGCAGGCAACTGATGCTGAAAAACAGCAGATGGTAGACATTGTAGAAAAAGCAATGAAAGATGGTGCGGTGGGATTCTCGTCAAATCGTTACGAGCCACATAAAGCACCGGATGGTCGTGCAATTCCAGGAACCTATGCCGAGAGTTCTGAGCTTTTAGAGATTGCAAAGGTTGTTGGGCCACGGGATGGTTTATTCCAACTCGTCGGCGCTGATCACGAGATTATGAAGGCGGTCGCAGGGACAGAGAGCACTAGGGTCTTGTTTAGCCATGGTTGTTCAGGAGAAGAAGGCTCCGGCACGAAGGCTGCAACACAACTGGACGAACTGAACTTAGAAGGACGTAATATCACCGGCATCAGTCACACCCGAGGATCTGGCTATATGTTTGGTCTCCAGTCAGGCATACCTATCTCAGGTCTCACATGGGATGAGTTGCGAGCAAAAGATGTTGAAGGTAGATTGGAAGCCATACACGATGAGACTTTTTGTAAGGCTCTAGTTGCTGAAGCCCGCGAACCAAAATCTTGTGGTATTCCTCTGCAAAAAGTCCACTTCCTGGGTCTCGAAGATACACCAGACCATAACTCCACACAGAACCTGATCGAGTTATCAAAAGCTGCTGGCGAACATTGGTCTGAAACATTTCTTCGCCTCTCGCGAGATAGTCAGGGCCGGGGTCTTTTCAATTGGCGCATGTTTGGCGGCAACCTGAAAGAGAATGGTGATCTTTTTGCGAGTGAACATCTAATCCCAGGTCTTGGTGATGTTGGTGCTCACGTTTCTCAGATAATGGATGCCGGTTGGGCAAGCTTTATGCTTTCGCATTATGTACGCGAAGCAGGTGTGTTTACGCTCCCGCAGGCGATCAAACGAATGTCAGCGGATCCTGCGGCAGTGGTTGGTCTCAAAGATCGAGGCGTTTTAAAGGCAGGAATGAAAGCAGACATTAATGTGTTTAACCCAGCAGAAGTGACCGAGTTGCAAGCTGTATTGGTACATGACTTCCCGGGTGATGCACCGAGATACATCCAGAAGGCACGTGGCTTCAAGGCAACGCTTGTTAACGGGCAAATCAATGTTCTAGATGGAGAAACAACGGGTGTTCGCGCAGGCCATGTGCTTCGACATCAGTGAGGCTTATAAAGAATATTACGTGATGCGAATCGTAAATCATATGAAAGAGCTGCTAAACCAGGGAACTTCTAAACAGGACGTAAGACTTCAGAAAACTACACAACTCACTACACAACTTTTAGGCAGCTCTCGAAACCCTATCTATACTTGGATTAAACATTAGGGTACGCGTCTCTGATAAGGGTGAGTTCGGTGATTCGAGTTCACCCAGTCCTACCATTGGACTCAGTGTAATGGATAGCTTTTTATTTTTATTAAACAATTTAGAATGAATATAGGTTTACAACAAATAAATAAGAAAAAAATATGAAAGCAGTAGGAATTATGAAACATGGGGGCCCTGAAGTACTTGAAGTATTACAAGTTCCCGAGGTAGAAGCAGGACCAGGACAAATTAGGATTCGTAATTACGCAGCGGCTGTAAATCCTACGGATGTTGCAGCACGAAACGGTCTGATGGCTGAGTTTCAAAAGATAAACCCACCACCTTATGTTCCGGGGATGGATGCGGCTGGAATAGTTGACCAACTTGGAGAAGGAGTAGAGACAGATATTAAAGTTGGGGATGAGATTATTGCCATGGTTGTTCCGAGTGGAAATTATGGAGCTTACAGAGAACAAATAGTCTTAGATCAGAATGCTGTAGTTAGAGCCCCAAAAGGCACTACTCACATAGAGGCATGCACTCTCCCTATGAATTCGCTTACCGCTAGATTGTCCCTTGATTTGCTTGGTCTTAAAGAAGGTCAGGTACTGGCAGTTACTGGCAGTCCAGGAGCTTATGGTGGTTATGTTGTGCAACTCGCTAAGGCAGATGGTTTGACGGTCATTGCCGATTCTAATGAGTCAGATGAAAAACTTCTTAAATCTCTTGGGGTGGATCTTATAATTCCTAGAGGCGAAGGATATGCCGAAAGAATAAAACAAGAATTTCCAAATGGTGTTGATGGTATGGCTGACGGAGCTTTGTTAAATGAACTGGCTATTGATGCTGTAAAGGATGGAGGATCGTTTACCTCTATAAGAGGTTTTAAAGGAAAGCCACAAAGAGATATAAATTTCACTACTACTTGGGTTACGGCATACGATCGTAAAAAAGAAATATTAGAGACTCTCAGAGATCAAGCCGAGGAAGGTATTTTAACGCTTAGAGTTGCTGATTCAGTTTCTACTGATAATGCTTCAGAAGCCCATAGAAGATTAGAAGCTGGAGGCACAAGAGGCAGAATGGTTATTGAATTCTAAAAAAATACTCTTGATAAGATAATGTCGGTTTTAAACCGCCAAGACCCAACACAATTTTTACTTAAAGTTTAATCCTTGCTCTAAAGAGGAATAAGAGTATATTAAATCTCAGAATGGACTCTGTTTTTTCTCAAGTTGGATGAGATATTTATCTTAATAATAAAGGAAAAACATGAAAAAATATCTAATACTCTTCACCTTATTTCTTACCTTAGGAATAGGTTGCTCAACCGCTCAGAAGGCTTCAGAAGTAACTGCAATAAAGGTTTCTGTAGCTCCTTATCTCAAATTATCTTGCAAGGAACTTGCTACAGAGCAGAATGATTTATTTAACCAAGCTCAAGCTGCAGGAGCAATTGTAGATTCGTCTCATGATTCAGATAGAAACGTTGAATTGGTTACCTGGATTCTGTTTGCACCGGCAGCTTTGATGCTTGATGGAAATCAAGCTGAGGCAGCAACCTTAGCTAGTTTAAGAGGTCAGCTGGCAGCAGTGCAAGATGCTCAGAAGATAAATGAGTGCATGTCTGGCTAAAATTAGAACCAGATTATTTTATCCCTCATAAGGATAGTTTATATTAGTAATAATATTCCTTGATTGAGTTTACTAAATTAGGTAAATAGTTTTTTTAAGAATATCTTATTTGGCTTCCCGGTATGGTTTCTTGGAATCTCTTTTATGCAATAAATTTGCTTAGGTATTTTGTATCCCGATAACTTTTCAGAACAAAACTGTTTTAAGTTTTCAAAAATGATCTCTTCTTTGTCTTTGGTTACAAGGACGGCCACAACCATTTCACCCCACGTCTTGTCTGGCATTCCCATAACGATGACATCTTTTACATTTGGGTGAACTGAAATTACATTCTCAACTTCTATCGGATAAACATTCTCACCTCCCGTTTTGATGAGTTCTTTCTTGCGGTTCATAAAATACAAAAACCCATCTTCATCAACTTTTCCCAGATCCCCTGTGTGCATCCATTCTTTTGTGTAGAGAGACTCGCTGGCTTCTTTGTTGTTCCAATAACCCGAAACACACCTTATGGATTTGGCCATTATCTCGCCGGTTGCTCCTGCTTTTAGTGCGTTTCCATCTTCGTCCCAAATTTCCATTTCCATGTCTTCTACAACCTTTCCAACACTGCCTTTGCGTTCCCAAGCGTCCTCATTAAAAATAGCCGTTATTAAACCCGTTACTTCTGTTTGCCCATAAACCATCATCGACTGGCATTTATTCTTGGTACAAAATTCTTTGAAGCGCTTGCCACTCGATCCTCCTATTAGCATTCTTAAATCTGGCAAGGAGATATTTTTTTCTTCGCATTGATCTATTAATTGGCCGCTGTAAGGCGGAACCAACATGGTTACAGTGATTCTTTTTTCTAAGAGAAAATCAACAATATTATCGGTACTGACATTCTTTGGTATTACCAAGGTAGCTCCTTGACTTAATACTGCTCTTGCCCTGATCAAACCCGCCTGATGAAAAAATGGCATAAATGCCAAGAAACGATCTGTGCTTATCAAATCCAATAATTTAACTGTGATGCGGTCGGCCTGAACAGAATTCTCTTGATTTTGAATCGCTCCTTTTGGTCGGCCTGTAGTACCAGAGGTGTACATCAAAACTGCAGGAGCATCACTACTTATAATGAAAGAAAGTTCTCTGGCTGCAGTTTTCTTTAGTAATTCGTTTAAGTTGTGTGAGCATTTATTTACGGCATTAAGTCCAATCGAAAATCTTAAACTTGGACAAGACTCAAGTCCTTGGAGGTGTTCAATGCAATCATTGTGTATAAAGAGACAACTTGCTTCAGCATTATTAAACGCAAAAATCAGTTCATCAGTAACGTTTCTGGTATTCAAAACTTCTAAAATTGCTCCCAATCTAGAGACTGCATACTGCAATACTAAATAATCTGCACAATTTGGCGATAGAATTGCAACTCTGTCTCCCTCCTTTATGCCCAAATCTTCAAGTGCATTGGCGGTTAATTCAGAACGAGAGTTTAATTGTTGGTAGGTTAAATGGTCATCCCCATCTTCAATGGCAATTCTTTGTCCATGACTTCCATTGGCTTGGTCTAATAATGTATGTATTAATGTCATTCTTAAATCTACAATAAACGAAACAAAAGGAAGTTTAAATGGAATACGAACAAGTAATAAATGGAAGAAGAAGTGCTAGAGGATATAAGAAAGAGTCAGTTCCTAAAGAGGTATTGGAAGAGGTAATAGCCTTGGCAACCCGAGCCCCTTCATCCATGAACACACAGCCTTGGCATTTTCATGTTGTAACTGGCGATGCTTTGGACAACATTAGAAAAGAAAATACTAAAAGAAATATTGAAGGCGTACCTCCTTCAAGAGAAATTCGTCCTCCTCTTGGCTACGAAGGAGTTCATAGGGAAAGACAAATAGAAGTTGCCATTCAACTCTTCAAGGAGATGGGCATAGAAAGAGACGATAAAGAAGCAAGACAGGATTGGGTTTTGAGAGGATTCAGACAATTTGATGCACCCGTGGCTGTGATAGTAACTTTTGATAAGGAATTACAGGACGAAGACATTTCTAAGTTCGATTGTGGCGCTGCCGTTAACGGTTTGGTAAATGCAGCTTGGTCCAAAGGACTTGGCGCTGTTATTAACAGTCAGGGAATCATGCAATCGCCTGTTGTTAGAGAGCATGCAAGAATTCCTGATGATCAAGTGATTATGATTTGTGTGGCCATGGGTTATCCCGATGAAAGCTTTCCTGCCAATAAGGTTGTGTCCAATAGGAGGCCGGTCTCTGAGGTTGCTACATTTATTGGATTTTAATTTTTAATTTCTTGTTGTATAAAATTACCGAAGCGTACAGAACGGCAGGGAGAGTAACCCATGGAAATTGAGTTTGAAACATCACAGCTCTTCCGTTGAACTCAAATAAAAGAGGGTTGAAGAAATTTCCAGTTGGAATAAGTGGAGCCCAAGACAGACTTTTTCCTTCAGAAAGTTGATCGTGATAAAGAAAAAGCTCAACAAACAGATTTTGCGCAACGCACCATATGAGCAGTATGCAGAAACCCCGCCAATGCCATTGTGAAAATACTTGAAGATTTTTTCCTGTAAAACGCCACATCAACCACAGTCCACCCAGACAGACAGTCCCGGCATCCGCAAGAGAATTTACAATCCAGTTAATATGAAGAGGAATCCAGGCGTTGATTGCTGATGACCTTCTGATACTTACCGAGTCTCCATCAACAAGTCCATAGGTGAACCATAGCTCCCAACCCAGAGCACAAACAAAAAATGAACCCACATAGATTAACGGCACCCAAGAAGGAAGGGAGTGCTTGTATTTGAATAAGAGAACCATAGGAACAATTACGCTCATGTAGACAATAAATATTACTCGAGCTTCTTCAAAAGTCATGATCAGATATTACTATGTCTTCAATCTAAAAAGCTAGAGTGCTTTATTAAATAAAAGAACAGTGGTTTAAATTTACTGAGACTCTCTAAAATTTATCTTTTTAAAAGTTTTAGAATTTCAGCAATCTTAGTATCAAATTCATCCTCCCCTTTAAGGGACTCTCTGACACATTCACCGAGGTGTGATTTAAGAATTTTACCTTCCACCGTTGAAATTGAATTTTTTACTGCTTTGATTTGATTCAAAATGTCTATGCAGTATTTTTCTTCTTCAATCATTTTTTGAATGCCTCGCACCTGTCCTTCTATTCTTCTCATGCTGTTTAATTGGCCTTTATGGTTAGAATTTTTCATGTTTTTATAAAAAGTTAGGAACTATATAAGTAAAAATAGAAGCGAACAAAAATATACCAACAGAAGCATAATATACGTATCTTGATTTCTTACGAGTCTGCTCACACGCTCGTCCAAGCTCCGGATCAGCAGGGCAGGGCATGTAATAAGTTTTGTAGTTCACAACCCCAGCAACAACTATCATCAAAACCGCAGAAACAGTTATGTGTATTTTATATTGAGATAAGACTATCAAAAACGGGAAGGTTGTAATGAGACTGGCAAAGCTTGCTCCCGCTCCCAATGCAACGAAAACAGCAGGTAAAGCGCAACAAATTAAAGTTGAAGATGATGCAAATAAAGAAAAAAAGTTTGAGGTCTTGTCGTTCATGTTGATGGTAAATCTCTTTAAACCTTCAATACCTGTATGTCTGAAACATTTTGACCATTAGAAAGAATCTTCTTCTTAATTTCATCACGGTTAATTTCTTTTGACTTGGAGTACGCGATCATAACTTTGCCATTGTCCAAGTCGACGTCTATCTTTAAAACATTTTTGTCTTTCAAGAATGTCTTTTCAATGCCTCGGGCGCAAAAATCACAAACCATGCCTCTTACACTAACTATAGCCACATTGACCTCAGTTAATTCCTCCATAAATTTATCAAATCTCTCAGGATTTACATCAAGATTTTTACCATCTACCATGGTTTCATGCAGGTGCCCTTCGTGTGAATGATCGTGAGTTTCAGGAACATCAGATGCCCATGCCAATGGACTGATGAATAAAACCACTAATAATATTCTGTTCATAATTTTCTCCTTTTTAAAATCTGTATACCAAATGCAAATCCCATTCTGTTTTATCGTTATAACCTAACTCTACAAGAGCATTCCCTTTAAAAAACTTCAATACCGGATAGGTGGACCTGCTTTTTGTAAGTGAATTTTTTTTGGTTTTAATCATGATCCATGTGTGTAAATCTCCGTAGTCACCAAGATAGGGTGCAACGCCTAATTGCAGGTATTGATCTGAATAGTTTTCGGTAATGTTATTTTGCATTACTTTGTACCCAAAACCAGAAAATAATCTTCTTGTTTCCCAATCGCCGTGGACGCCATAAAAACTGCTGTCTTTATTGCCTAAAGAGAGGCCTGACTGAAAATACAGGTTGCGTTGCGATAGCTTCGTGTTCTTTCTGTTTAATAAATAAACAAATCTAAAATGAGTTTGGTCTTCATCAAACAGCTTGTTGTCTACTTTCTCTATTCCAATTGAGTATTTGTAAGTTGGTGAGTAATGCGCATAAAGGGAATCTTGCATGTTATTTGATTTGTACATGAGTGTAGATCCGCCAGAATACGAAATGGGTCTTGCATCGACATGCAGCGCTACAATCAAAGCACATAAGATGGTTGTTAATTTATGTATACCCACAGGGGGTATATTATCACAATTTACTAGTTAATCAGTTTTATATGTCACGGTAAATACAATTGCGCTTAAGTAAACAATTAATATTGCCCTTGCTCCTTCGAAGCTCCTAACTTGGAGGTACTCCTTACAAACCCCGGTTAGGCCAGAAATTTTAAAGACATCTCTGGCCATGAATCTTTTAAATGCTCCTGTATAATTCTGATATAGTTTTTAAGCATCAAATAAAATTACTAAAGGAGCAAAAAATGAAAATTAATACACTTTTTAATGTCGAAGGAAAAGTAGCAGTAGTGACCGGAGGGTCAAGGGGTATAGGTGAGATGATTGCTGCAGGCTTTCTCGCTAACGGTGCAAAAGTTTACATAACAGCTCGAAAAGAAATTGAATTGCACACTAAAGCTAAAGAGCTTGTGGAAGAGTTTGGAGGTGAGTGCATATCTATAGCAAGTAACCTGGATTCAAATGAAGGCATAGAAGCTTTTGTAAAAGAGATATCTGATAGAGAGGACCACGTAGATTTCTTAATTAACAATGCAGGTGCATCTTGGGGAGAGGATTTTGATACTTTTCCTGAAATGGGATGGGACAAAGTTATGAACTTGAATGTTAAAAGTATTTTCTTTATGTCACAGAAATTTAAGCCCTTACTTACTGCTAATAATTCCGCTGAAGACCCTTCAAGAATTGTAAACATCGGCTCTATTGATGGATTGAATGTTCCTGATGTCGATACCTATTCTTACAGTGCTTCTAAAGCTGCTGTTCATCAACTAACAAGACACTTGGCTAAAAGATTGGTGAAAGACAACATAAATGTAAATGCAATTGCCCCGGGACCTTTTGAGAGTCAGATGCTGGGTGCGTTGTTAAATCACGATTACACAGAAGTTGCTAAATCCAATCCCAAAGGCAGAGTAGGGTCGGCAGAAGATATAGCGGGACTAACAATTTTTCTTTGCTCAAGAGCAAGTGCTTACACTATAGGAGAGACAATCACATGTGATGGAGGTGTTGGGAAATTAGCGGGTCACGGTGGCCAGATAGCTTAAATCTTTTTATATCCTATGAAAAAAATATTATTTATATTCTGCACTTTGATCTTGATATCTTCTTGCAGTGAAAACTCAGACACAATGAAAAATCTTAAAGACAGTGAATCTTTTCTTTCGATGAATGCGGTAAAGGAAGGAGTAAATCAGATAGAACCTGGTTTGCAATATCAAGTAATTAATTCTGGAAGTCCAGATTCATTGCAACTGCAAAGCGATAACTTCGTTACGGCTCATTTTCACGGAACGTTGATGGATGGTTCGGTCTTTTGGAGCTCGGTAGATTCAAACGAACCGCTCAAAACAAATTTATCGCAATTGATCGTTGGATGCCAGAAGGCAATGTCATTAATGAGAGTGGGAGACAAATGGAGAGTATTTATCCATCCTAGTCTGGCTTATGGAGAACAAGGAAGGCCTGGAATACCAGCCAATTCTGCCTTAATATTTGAAATTGAAATTTTAGACGCCGTTTGAAAAGTTTCTAGATAATGACTTCTAGAAAATACCCTCCAAAGAAACTTGGTTATTATAGCGTTGCTATGATGTCTTTGGCTCAGGTCTTTGCCTTCATAGATAGGCAAATACCATCTATGTTGATCGAACCCATTAAAGCTGATTTCAGTCTTTCTGATTCACAAATAGCACTCTTGGGCGGAGCAGCCTTCTCAATCTTTTATGCCGTTATGGCACTTCCAATTGGTTTTGCAGTAGACAGATACCGCAGAACATTCATATTGGGAGGCGGTATATTTTTATGGTCATTGATGACCTTCTTTACCGGTTTAGCCAATTCATTTCTTAAATTATTTACAGCCAGAGTTGGTGTGGCAGTAGGAGAAGCTGTTATGGCTCCAACCAGTGTGTCTTTAGTTGGAGATTACTTCCCTGAAGAAAAACAAGGTAAGCCTCTAGCAATCATTACCTCAGGTGTCTACATCGGCATTGGAATTACGCTTTTAGGCGGAGGGTTCTTGATTGATTATCTAACGTCGATAGGCGGTGTTACTTTACCAATAATTGGTTACTTAAAGCCTTGGCAAGCCACCTTTATGATTGTAGGTGCTCCAGGTTTGTTGGTTTCTGCATTAATTTTTTTCATGCATGAACCGGAAAGAACAGATCAAGTTTTTGAAAAGAAAGAAAACAGAAGTAACTTCGAAGTAATTGAGCATATAAAAATTCATAAGCGTACTCTAATTCCTATGTTTTCAGGTCTGGTTTTTATGGCTTTTATTTTTTACTCTTTTACCTTCTGGGGTCCTACCATGATGGTTAGAACCTTTGGGCTGTCTCTTTCTGAAGTTGGTTTTACCTTGGGCTCTATTACCATCATAAGTTCATTGGCAGGTACTCTTTTGGCAGGAGCAATGGTGGATTATTTAAGAAGTCGCGGCTTTACTGATGCACCGGTTAGAACCGCCATGTTCTCCTCCATTTTGGCACTGCCTTTTATTGCAGCTGCTCCTATGATGGAAAATGTTTTGGCAGCATGGGTGTGCATAGCTTTTTACTTGTTCTTTATAAGTACGTTTGCTCCCCTTGGTCTTCTTTCTATAAGTGGAGTTTGTGGCGGTAATGTAAAAGGGCAAATGGCAGCGTTTCACGCTTTTTTAATGATGGCATTTGGATTTAGTATTGGTCCTCAGATGACGGCCTTCTTTACCGATTACCTTTTTAATGACGTACAAAAATTAGGAATGTCAGTGTCTTTAACCGCTTGCTTAGTTCTGCCGCTGTCGAGCCTTTTCTTTTGGTTGTCTCTGTCAAAGTACAGAGAATCTGTACTTAAAATCAAAAGCATTTAAAAATTTTTTAATTCTTTAAAAAAGAGATCTCTCAATAATTCTACGTTTCTCAATCTGTTATAAGAAGGTCTAATTCCCGAGACCACTTCTCTGTGAAGAGCTAGTGCTAAAACATCCCTTCCTGCCTCTGATTATTTAATAAAATTAAGGTCTACTTTAATTAAACAATCCGCCTCTTGGGTCTAACTTTCTACTTACAGTTCTTGGTTCAGCTTCAATAAAACTTTGTTATAGTAAGTCTCTAACTATAAATAAGTTCAGGTTCTAAATAACCTATGCAAGACAGGAGAAATTTCTTAAAACTATTGTTGTTATCTTTCATAACCTTTGGTTTTTCTAATAAGTCCTTAAACCCTCAATCAAACTTCACTATGGGAAAACAGGTCTCAAATCAAATCAAAGCAGACTTATTGGCTTGGGATTCTATTGAACTGCATAGAACCGGAACCAAGGGAGATCAGGAAACAGGAGAATGGCTTGCAGCTGAGATACAAAAAATTAATTTGAAAGCCGAACTGGATGAAATCACTTTCATCAAACGCACGCCAGGTAGAGCCGAAGTATCGGATGGTAAAAATTCAATCGGCGGTTTGCCCATGTTTGATGGAGGAAGCACAGAAGGAAAAATCATCTCAGAAAAAGCGGGTTTTCTTAACAGCGATTCTCCTATTGGAATAACAGATTACAACGCGAACGACAGAGGTGAAGCAACAAAAACACTTGAAGAAGCAAGAAAAAGAAACGCTCATCAAATAATTGTTGCTGTGGCTGATGTTGCTCCAAGTGTTCCTGGATTGGCTGTCTTAAATGCAGAAGCTTACAATAATCCTTATGGGCCACCGGTCCTCCAAGTTGCAACTCAAGAAAGGGCTTGGCTTATGGAAGTTGCAAAGAACAACTCAATGCTGACGGTTAGTGCTGATCTAAAAGATACAAAATCAACTGCTACCAACGTACAAACAATTGTAAATGGTAGGAATAAATCCTTGAACCCCATAGTAGTAATGACGCCAAAAAGCGGTTGGTGGACTTGTACGTCTGAGCGCGGTGGAGGGATTACCGTATGGCTGAATGCCTTAAGGCACCTTGCTAACAATCAACCCGAAAGAGATGTTATTTTTACTGCCAATACAGGACATGAACTTAGCCATATTGGCTTAGACCATTACTTAGAAAAGAATGCATACCTAATAAAAGAAGCTCATGCTTGGATTCACCTGGGAGCAAACTTCGCAGCAAAAGATGGTATGTTGCTTTGGCAAACATCCAATAAGAATTATATGACAGCAGGATTGAAAGCTCTGGAAGATTTATCAATCAATGAGGTGGCGGCTATGCCTGTAGGTCAGCGTGCTTTGGGTGAAGCAAGAAATATTTTTGATGGCGGCGGAGAGTACATTTCATTATTGGGAAGCAATCCTTTTTTTCATCATCCAAATGACAGGTGGCCGCACTCAGTAGATATTGCTAAATTAATGAAATTAAATGACATGATGTTAAAAATGATTGGTAGATTGGCTAACGAAGAATAGCTTAATAACTTAAATGGAAGACCTTAAACACCCAGAACTGAACGACCGAGCCTTGGGTTGGTTAAATTTCTTGTATTTAAAAGCAACGACTCAGGACGATTGGAGTGAAGATGGAGAGCCCGAAGAGTGGTGGGATAAAACTTCAACACCACCCATGTGCTCTTTTCCACGTTTTGATCTTCAAGAATCTACTTACTCTCTTGGACTTATGGCCGATAGGACTCCAGCGTGGAGAGAAGTTTATACAGAAATTCTTGATGAAATTGCAGAAAGATCTATCACTTATTGGGCGGCCATAGATTGGCTGTCCCAGTTTGGTAATGATCCAAATAGGAAAAACTATCCAATCGAATGGAAGGGCTCGTTAATTCCAGAAGAGTTTTGGGGCGAGTACGATGCTCCTGGATGGACGGCAAATGGAGTTGCTCCTTGGGGCATGCAAAAGGATCCCATTGGTGCAGATGGCAATTTATTTTTTAAAGGTTGGTTGAATCTTACTCAAGCTTTGCATACTTACGTCAGTGGCGAAGACAAATGGGCTTCTCCATTCATGACCGCCGGTGTCGATAGAACTCGCTTTGAATGGACTCAACATCAATTGGTAGATCATTTGTTTGAGCAATGGTCAAAAACCCCGATGGGACCTCATTGTGAAAATACAAAAGCCTGGCCTTTTTGTTTATCCGCTGCTGGCTTGGGTTTAAAAATGTACGACAATGTATTCAACAAAGAATCCAATGCTGCTTATCTTGCTTGGCTAGAGCATACTAAGGATAAATATTACGGTTTTGATAAAAGCGGCGCCTTGCAAAGAGTGACCATGTATTACGATGGATTGAAAGATCATCACCATTCAACACCACCTCCCCATGGCCTCGCCATCGCTTTTTATGCAAAACCACAAGCACCTGAATTTGCAGAAATTCTTTATAGGGGAGCTGTAAACTTTATGAAATGGGACGATCCTTCTGTTCCTGTTATGTCTTTCCCAGATCCTAGAATAATGGCTCTTGGACTATCCGTATCAAGAGAATTTGGTGACTACGTGACTTACGAAAGATTGAAAAAACATGCTGAAGAGAATTTTGAACCACGTTTTTTTGGAACCAATGAAAGTCATTTTGGTTTTTGGTTCAACCTAGGAGAAAGTTGGCCTCGCGGTCAGCTATCGGCATTGGCAATGTGCGCTGAAGTTTGTGAAGTAGGGGCTTGGGAAAAATTGTTCAATGAACCAAATCTTACCAAATACAATTCACCTTCAATATACGGTGTAGATTTCCCCTCTGTTGGTGTAAAACAAGCTTGGCATGATGACGAAAATGGGACATTAACTTTCAAGATCATTGATGGAGACAAAACAAAATCAAACAAGCCAACTGAAATCAATGTTTCTAATTTACCTAATCCAAGTGAAGTTGAGATGACCTGCGACGGACAAAAATTTACCAATTTTGAAGTTGAAGCAGATGGCAATGTTGTAATTAAAACAGATGTAGCCAATCATCTTTTCCATGTAAAAACAGGATATTTCTTATCACAACAACAAAAAAATAATATGCAAAGAGGAATATCTAAGAATACCTCTATTCCCTCTGGTAGTGCAAAGAAGAGAAGTGGAACGGTTTCTAAATTGTTGATTTCTCCTTCTTTTTCATCGTCCTGTGGGTGCTGTTAAATAGTTTTAGATTTCAATTTCTACTTTTTTTCATTTAAGATAAATTTATGTTTATAAAATTATTAGAACTTTTTTCTGAACACCTAACCAATTGGGGTTTAGTTTGGTTTGGTGTTGTATTTTGGGGAAGCATTTTCAATGCCATTATGATTTACCTGTTTGATAATTCAGGAAATATTCTTTTATCAATACTGCCCTATTTCTTTGGGTTTATATTGGGTTTAATGGGCAAATACAAGGGGTGGTCATGGATAAATTAATTAACGAAGAAACAAAAGAATTTTCACTCGAAGAAGAGAGAACAGTAGCAAGATCTTTTATGGGGAGAATCGAATGGGAGATGATTCTTATAGGTATAGGGCAATGTCTTGTTTGGTTTAGTTTATGGTTTTTAGTGGTTCAAGGCACTCTTGCTTTATGGCTTGGATGTGTCCTTTCTATCCTATCCACTTCCTGGTCTTACCTACCTTCTCATGCTGGACAGCATGGGCACTTATCAGGGAGCAATAAAAATCTTGAGTGGCTGAATGGTTTTATCGGCCAAATATCATTAATTCCATTGGCTCAATCTCACCATATTCTTAAAGCATTGCATTTGAAGCATCATGCACACACCAATGATCCAGACAGAGATCCTGATTACAAACATGGACAGGCTTCTAGTGCGTTAGCTGCAGCCGTAATGGTTCATGGCAATACTGGTGACGAAGTTTTGAAGACTGTAGAAAGGCTTTCTAAAGACGACCCTAAGTTTGGAGAAGCCATTAGTAAGGGCGGCCCGGCTGGTTTATTATTCTTTTCTGCACAAATGATTGTGGCAGTTGTATATCCTTTGGAAACTTTATTATTATGGTGGTTGCCAAGAAAGCTAATCGTTTCTTATCTTGGAATTGTATTTTCGTATGAGCCTCACAGAAATTTACCCGTAGGCAGATACAAGGACACCAGATTTTGGACCAATGGCATTCCGAGGTTCCTAAATCACTCCATGCAAATTCATGTGATGCATCATATGTATCCAAGGATTTGTCATTTTGATGAACCCAAGGCTATCGAAGCTTTAAGACCTTTTATGATAGCAAGAGGGATACCTAATGCAGAAAAAATTCCAGAAAAAATAAGTTTTAATCCTATAATTTCAGCCTAATTAAGACTTTCTGATCTTTTCTTCTATCGACCACCTTGGTGAGGGTGGTAGGGCAGGTCCATATCCCAGTCTTCCAAGCATTTGTATGGTCTGACCTTTTTGGGCATACGTTTTATGTATGTTTGTGTATAAATCTTTCATTTCAGGATATTCCTGCAGAGCCTGACTACAAGGATGGATGGAAAGTCCCATTTCTGTGGTTGTTAAATTCAATCTTGCCCATTTTCTTCCAGTATTTATTTGAGCAGATCTGTCGTTATTGTCTGTTTTTAACAAAATATAGTTAGGAGTGGAATTTAGCATCTCGTCGTACATGTCTATGCCGGTTTGATAAGCAATCGTTCCGGGCTCCGCCATACTTTGAGGTGTCATCAGGCCTATTAATTTAAGACTTTCAAGAAATGCTCCTCCTAAATCAATGCCATCTGGAGAAAGATTAATTTCTTTTTTCCCAAAGCGCATTAGATCTACACTTTCTTTGAGTGTTCTTGGGGTCTGGTATTCTACAAGCCACGATTCCCATGTGATTCTTTTTAAATCTTCTACGTCCTCTTTTTTGTAGAGCACATCTCCAAAAGTAATTAGCGCTGCAATTTGTTCACTTGATAAAGCCATTGAAGAAAAAGGCTCTTTGCAAGACCTGCGATTTAATATGGAGTTAAAAAGAGGATCCTTGGCTTCCGAAGTGGAGGAAAATATTATTTCTGCTACCGGTCCATCTTCTCCTGCTGGGAAATAAGATATTTCATTTGAGAAACCAAATTCTCTTGAGGCAATTGAAAGAGTTTCTACAAAACAACCCATTCCAATGGTTAGTTGACGATCAAAAGGATCCGTTTCCGGTAAATTCTTTATTTTGTTTCTGTATATTTTAATCTTGTTGTCGCCTACAAGTTCAACTTCCCAAGGTTGCCTGTTGTGAGGATTGGGAGACAGAATTGCATAAGATAGCGCCCTCAATCTAAGGTCTTCGTATTGACCTGCATTTACCCATGGGCTTAATGCACTATTTGGTGTTCTGGTTCCAAGAAAACCACCAAGAGCAGCTGCAGATAAGACAAATCCTCCGCCACTAATTTTTAAAAAATCTCTTCTGTTCATACTCACTTCCTATTTGTCATCTTTGCATTGCAATTTATAGAATAACGTTATATTGTCAACCTATATTGACAATATATAATTTTACTTATGCTAGATAGCAAAACTAACGAATTTCTTGAAAAAAATATCATGCGTTTGATGATGGAGAATATTGAATGGATGGAAAAAGAAATGAACAATACCATTGCCAAAAATTCATACAGTCTAACGCCAGCAGAAACTAAATTATTCAATACTCTGAGAGGTAGAAACAGATCCATTTCTGAGCTTTCTAGGGTAATGGGATTATCAAGACAAGCCGTTCACAAAACAACACATCGTTTAATTGAAAATGGCTACTTGGAACTTGCTGTTTCAAACGTCAACAAACGTGATCGGCTCGTATGTATAACCCCTGAAGGATTGAAAGTTAGACAATTTGGAGCAAGCATACTCAAAGAAATAGAGAAGAAGCTATCAAAGAGTATTGGCAAAGAAAATTTAGAATTGATAAGGGATTCATTAACAAAGCATCTAGATAAAGAGCGAGCAAGTTTAAAAGTCTAATATTAAATTTTGACCCTCTATAGTAATATGTAGGAAGGAGAGATTAATATGGACGACAAACAAAAAATAGAATCTGGAGTGCAGCTTTATTTTGATAGCATGTACGAATCCAGTCCTGAAAAAGTGAGACAAGCTTTCCACCCCGATGCAAAAATTACAGGGTATCTGCAGGGCAAGCTTTCTGAAATGAACGTAGAGGGTTTTGCTTCTTTTGTAGAATCACAAAACCCCTCTCCTAAAGAGAAGGGTGATGAAATATTCCTTGAGATAGTCTCGTGTGATATATCCGGTTCAACGGCTTCCGTTCGAGTGAGAGATGCCTACATAGGCTTAGTATTTTTAGACACGTTGTCTTTCTTGAAGGTTAATGACCAGTGGGTTATCTACAACAAGCTTTACCACGTTGAATCTTAATCGTTAATACAATGAGTACACAAAATTCTTGGAACATAAAAAAACTTAGCAACTCAATTGGTGCTGAGATAACAGGACTGCGTTTATCCGAGTTGGACGACACAGAGATTAAAAGAATTGAAGATTTACTGGTAGAAAACCTTGTACTTTTCTTCCCAGGACAATCTCCAACAATAGATGAACACGTTGCCTTTGGAGGGAGATTTGGTGAATTGGAAGGTCATCCAAATTTAAAGAATCCAACCATTAACCATCCAAAAATATTTGAATTGGTTGCTTCTGAAGGTGGAATTGCTGACGAATGGCATACAGACATTACTTTTCAAGAGAGTCCTGCGCTTTTATCAGTTTTGCACATGGTCAAATGTCCTGAAGTAGGAGGAGACACCATGTGGAGTAATTTATCTTCGGCTTACGATGCCCTTTCGGAACCCATGCAAGAACTGTGCGAAGGTCTGACAGCGCTGCACGATGCTTTGCCGCATGGAAAGCCAGAAAAGATGACCATTCATCCTGTTGTCAGAGTTCATCCCGTTAGCGGCAAAAAAACGCTTTATGTTAATGAACATTTTACTCGCAGGATCGTTGAGATGAATTCCATGGAAAGCGATATGTTGCTCAACTATCTTACGAAATGGATCACCAGTCCTGAATTTACAGTTCGATACAATTGGACGGAAGGTACAATTGCAATGTGGGACAATCGTTCAACACAGCATTACGTTGTAAATGACTTCTCAGAAGAGCGAATCATTCAAAGAGTAACTGTAATGGGAGATAAAGTTCAAGCTGCGAAAGAACCTCAATGGAAGCCTTGGGTTCAAGACGGCTATTCAGCGATGTCCAGACACGACTCCCAGCTAAGGAGACACCTGAAAGAAAAAGGGATATTGGAATAGGGGTTTTAAAGCTTATTTTGCAACTTCCTTCCAAACAAAAAATCTTGTAGCGAGAATAAAGCTCAATATCATCCAGATAAAAATTCCCAAAGCAGTTCCGTTAAGGGAGAACAGTGAGACCCCATCGTTGGCAATGTCTCGCAGTCCAGTAACAACCACGCTCAAAGGAAGCGCGCTAACAATAGGTTGCACAATTTCCGGCATGGAACTGATTGGAAAAAATACTCCCGATAAAATGAGCTGCGGAAATGTAACGAGACCAACTATTGGTCGTATGGCTTCTTGAGTTTTAGCCAGACTTCCCAGAGAAAAACCAATGCATAGAAAAATGAACGTACCCAGCATTACCATTCCGTAAAGAGAGACCAAGCTGCCCACTATGGTTATGTCTAAGATCAATATTGAAAGGCTTAAGATTACTGATATTTGCATGAGTACAATGACCATCCTTGCAAGCACAATAGAGACAATGAAGTCTTTCGGTTCAATTGGAGTTACAAAGAGTCTTTTTAATATGCCTCTTCTTCGGTATTCAACAATGTTAAATCCACTGCCTCCAATGCTTAGATTCATTAACATAAAAGCTAAAAGACCGGGCAATAGGAAATCTATGTATCGTTGAGGTCTGGCTTTAATGTCTTCTATGTTTAAGGAAAACATTGGTTCCATGCTTCTTATTTCCCTCTCGATTGAAAGTAGACTTTTATCAACCGCGTCTCTAATGGATGCAAGTTGCCTCACTTGAGAAAGGTCCAGAAGCAGCGTTAATTCGTTTGATTCATTTTTAGATCCAAAGTCTGGGGGTATCAAAACAACAGCGGTTTGATTGCCTAATATTAATTCTTTTCTAAGCATTGCCTCGTCGCCTTCTGTTATTTCAAACAAGGGATCTTTTGAAACCAACTCAGAAAAATTCTTTGATAGAGCACTATCGGAATTGTTTATGAGTCCAATTTTTATTGGGTCGTTGTCACCACTTGAGAACACAAACGCTCCCATAAATATAAGAGGAAATAATAAACTAAACGCTATGGACTGACGATCCCTTAAAAAAATGAGCAAGAAGGTTCTGGCAAGATGAAGTTGTGCCGAAGTAAACATATTAATCCCTAAGGCTATGGCCGGTTAGGGATAAAAAGACGTCTTCAATGTTTCCTTGTAATGGTGCTTGAGGTGGATCAGGAGCAAATTTATTGATTAATGCTTGAGGCGTGTCTTCGGCAATCATATTTCCTTTGTCCATTATGCCTATTCGGTCGCACAAGTTTTCTGCCTCTTCCATGTTGTGCGTGGTTAAAACTATTGTCATCCCTGAATCTTTAAGATTGTGGATCAGCTTCCAAACGTTTCGCTTGGCTTGAGGATCAAGTCCAGTTGTAGGTTCGTCTAAAAATAAAACCTTTGGACTGTTAACTAGGGCACAAGCTATGGAAAAGCGTTGTTTTTGACCTCCAGACAGCTCATCCGGTTTGGCACTGGCTTTATCGAGCAGATTGACTTTTGACAGCAGCGCTTCGGAGTTGCTTTCTTGACCATAAAGTTTTCCAAACAAAACAAGCAATTCAGACAAGCTAAGCCTGTCAAAGTATTCATTGGATTGGAGTTGCACACCAATTATAGATTTTACTTTGTAGGGTTCTTTGCTTACGTCTATTCCATCTATCAAAGCCACACCTCCGTCTATGTCATTAAGTCCTTCGAGCATTTCTAGAGTTGTTGTCTTCCCAGCACCATTAGGCCCTAGGATTCCATAAATTTCACCGCTTCTGATTTCGAGGTTTATTCCGTCTACGGCATTGAACGATTTATTTTTATCTTCTGGTAGCGGGTAGGCTTTAAGCAGGTTAGATGCTTGTACTATAGGCATTTGTTACCTAAATTTTGACTTTTATTGTCAACGTGGGATTCACTTTAGGTTCTACCAAAGCATTCACCACTTTAAAATCCAGTTTAAGTTCTTTAAGTTTTTTTAGTGTTTTGACTTGAATCTCAAGCTTTCCATTCGGCGGCACTTCTAAAAGATCCGTGCTTGTTCTAAAAGAATATTCCGACAAGTTTTGTAATTTAAGAGGAGCACTGGAATTGTTGCTTAATTCAATTTTTAAAACTTGCGTCCTTGAGATGTAGCCTGCAGATCTTGCCAAGAGCATTGATTCCAACAAAGGCATCAGATTTTCTTTTTCTCCTATCAGCATGTCTTTAAACCAGACAACGGTTTTTCTTTCAAATAAAGCTTTTTTAATTGATCGTTTATTTCTCTTTTCAGAAAAGATTAAAGTTACCGGTCGATGACTCCCCAACTCAGAAGGATAATCCCAATCAATTAAGTCATGGACATCTGAAGTACCTATTAATGTTAATTTATTATCCAGTGCAATCTGAAAAGCTTCTTCCGAGAAAGTATCTCCATTTGCAATTTCAATTCCATGCAACGAATTGCTTTCAATAAAAGTTTTATGCATTTCGGTTAGAGAGGCTACTCCATCAGAGGATTGAGCGGTCCATCCAGGATGGTTCCAAAAGACAAAGGCTTTTTGTTTATTCGCTTCGTTGACTGCCAGTACCGCTGGCCATTGATTTGCCAAGGCATACATCTCAGCCATAGCAACTTGATCCGGATTGATGACTTCTTGAGATTCTTTAAGTGCAAGTCGAGCCATTTTTATTTTCTTTTTGTCCAAAAAGAGCAAATCATTTGAATTTTGCAAGAAGATAGCATTTATATGTCCCGGAGGCATTTCTCTGGTAATTTCAGATCCGGAAACAACGATTAAATCTTCACCTTTCGCAGCTTTTTTTGCTTCCAAATAAGCTGCGTTTCTGTTGGTATGAGGTATGTGATCCAGGTGAGGTTGATATTCTAGGTGTTCTGTAATTGCTAATAAATCTATTCCATCTCTGGTTGCTTCAGTTACTCGTACATTTGGCCATACGTGACCATCTGAAAATACGGAATGAGTGTGCAAGTCAGAAATAATTGTTTTGGCATTATTGGTGTCTGGAAAATTCATCATTCTTTTTTCCGACACCGATCCTGCCTCGCCATGAGAAATCGCTACAGAAGAAAAGAAAACGGTTAAACCGAAAAATAAAGATGGAATTATTTTCATATTTTTATTTTTTAATAAATTATTACAAACCCAGTTTTTAATATTATAAGGTATTGCGTTTAACTCAATTCTTGCAGAAGCTAGAAATACTCAAAGCAGTTTCATCGCTTATTTCTATGCAACCTAGAAAAATTTCAGTTCCATGAACGCTTCCCATTACTTGCCTGCATTGCGCATCCACATCTGCTTCCCTTAACAGTCTGTAGAAGTTTATTCCTTCATCTCTTAAAGGATCACATTCGTTGACTATAATGTAAGTCTTGGGCAGACCTCGGACGTCATCCACAGTCGCAAAACTCGGCCACGCTAAAGGATTCTTATCTTTGTAAGCATCAACACCATATATCAAAGCACCATGAGAGAACTCACCTTCAGTATGGAGCGTTAGTAATAATCCCTCATTTTCCTCAGAAGAAGGATTTTCTGGCAACGGCCAATGACCTGCAATATAAGGACACAAAGGATAAAGACCTTTGATCAGTCCAATGTCACCATCTTGCTTAAGCTTTAAGCCGGTTGCGATAGTAAGGTTTCCGCCACCACTTTCTCCTGCAATTATAATCTGGTCGTTATCTATGTTGAGCTCATCAGCGTTGGCATGAACCCACTTGAGTCCTGAAACACAGTCATTCAGGCCTCCTGGAAAAGGAGTTAATTCTGGAGCAGAAGATGCCCACATGGCATTTCTAAAATCTACCATTGCCACAGCAACACCTTGTCGAGCTATGCATCTTCCCCATGCAGCATACATCTCATCAAAACAAGAACTAACCATCATGCCGCCTCCATGAATGTAGTAAACACAAGGCAATTTTTCATCGGTATCCGGTCGAATGTACTGAATTTTTATGGTGTTACCGTCAGGTGACGATGTAAATTCTTTTGTAGAAGTTACTAAGCCCTCATCGGGTACGGCCTCTTTGTAATGAGGAGAATTATTAATCATATCCATAACAGCCTTCCCTTGAAGGGCTTCTTCTGTTTCTTGCTCAGCGAGTATTTCTTCACGCGACGTAGCTGTGGTGGTAGTTACGCTGTCTATCTCCACTTCTCCAAAAACCGCCTTTAATCGTTTATCAATCCTTGGGTCATTTCTTATTTTGTTTACCATTATTTTTCTCCTTTTTAATAAAATGTTATTCGCCCTTGAATACAGGCTCTTTTTTTTCTACAAATGCTTTAGTGGCATTTTTATGGTCTTCTGTTTGACCACAATGTATATGATGTGTTGCCTCCATGTCTAGACATTCATCGATGTCTCCCATCATGGCTCTGTTAAGATTTTCTTTCATGTAACCCAGCGCAACGGAAGGACCATTGGCAAGGCGATGAGCAAGCTCCATGCCTTTCTTTTCAAGCTCATCTTCTTTGCAAACCCAATTGGTTAGGCCCAATTCCAGCGCTTCTTTAGAAGAAACCCTTTCAGATAGGTAATAGAGCTCTCGTGCTTTTGCTGAACCGACCAACTGGGTTAGGAAATACGTTCCTCCGTAGTCTCCAGAAAAACCAACTTTGGCAAAAGCGGTAGTGAAAAAAGCTCTTTCAGAGATCATTCTTAAGTCGCAAGCCATGGCCAATGACATTCCAGCTCCAGCAGCTGGGCCATCCACCAAAGCTATCGTCGGCTTCGCCATTGTGTGTAAACGACCGGCCGTGCCTTTGTGATCGAGTCTTTGTTTGTGTATGGCCTGATCTATGGTTTTAATTTTTTGCGATACCGTTCCTAGACCATCATTTTTGCTTGCCATCCCTTTAACGTCACCGCCGGCACAGAAACTTCCTCCAGAACCGGTTAAGACAACACATCTGACTTCTGTGTCTTGCTCCATCGCTGTAATGACATTGTTTAGACAGCCTATCATTTCCCCGGTTAATGCATTCCTAGCTTCAGGTCTATTAAAAGCAATGAGTCCAACTCCGTCTTCAACAGCAGCCAATAAATGCTCTGTTCCCGTTTCTAATTTATTCATCAATTCTTCTCCTTATCACCTACGGTATTTTTATAGCTTGTCTGTCGATCAGTCAACCTAAAAAAATAAAGATTTAATACTTTCTTAATTCTTTAACAATTGACTTTAATGAATCAAAGGTAAGAATAGTCATTACTTATTAGAGGATCAAAAGAATGAAGAAGAAATTGCTTATTGCATTGGGTGTTATTATTTTATTGATAATTGGAATGGTGCTTGGGTGGATGGGCACTTTGAAGGGCCTTGAAATGAATTATAAAGGGGTTTTCCCGTCGGCTTCGTTGGATGAAAAAGATGTCTTTGTAAAAACCATTTCTTTGGATGGCAATCTTAAGCCTAAAGAACTTTTAGAGAATACAAAAAAAGCTAAAAATGTCATATTGCTTATTGGTGACGGAATGAGCGTTAGCCAAGTAACTGCATACAGACTTCTAAAAGGTGGAGTGAATGCTAGAATTGCAGTAGATAAATTTCCTTACTCAGGAATTGTTTTAACGCATGCAGAAAATGCAATAGTGACTGATTCAGCCTCTTCAGCTACAGCTTACAGCACCGGCTTTAAGACAAACAATGGTGCACTCGGCATGGATTCAGAAAAGAATAACTTAGAAAATCTAACGGAGACATTAGATAAGCATGGATTTGTCAGTTCACTTTTAGCCACTTCTGAAGTAACTCATGCTACTCCAGCTGCATTTGCAGCTCATGTGGATTTAAGATGGAAGACCGATGAAATCAGTGTCCAAATGATGGAATCCAATGCGGTTACTATTTTAGGCGGGGGTAGGCACTTTTTCTTACCAGAAGAAGAAGGTGGTAAAAGAAAGGACGAAAGAAATTTATTAGATGAAATTAATTCTTCGCATGCTGTCTTAACAACAAAAGAAGACATGTTTAATTTCGACGATAATACCAAAGGCAAAGTTGTTGGTCTTTTTGCTGATGAGCATTTAAGAAGTTTAGATTCACCAGAGAACCATTCCTTAGAGCCTTCCCTTAGTGAAATGCTTCAGTTTGCTGTAAGGCGTTCTGACAGTTTCATAGCAGAAGGCTGCAAGGGATTTTTTATAATGGGCGAGGGGTCTCAAGTTGATTGGGCCGGTCATGCAAACAACCTAGACTATCTTCAACGTGAAATGAGCGATTTGGATTCTGCCGTTGAATGGGCTTTGGAGTATGCAAAAACAAACAAAGACACTTTAGTCGTCGTGACGGCCGATCACGAAACGGGAGGTTTACTTATTGAACCAACAAATCCGAGAGGGTACCTTGGTAACGACGTTAAATTTTCATACAACACTGCTGTAGGAGGAGGAACCCATACCGGCGTTCCCGTTCCTGTTTACGCTTACGGACCTGGAGCTAAAAATTTTACAGGCACACTTGATAACACAGATGTTTATCACGCAATCGTTGCTGCTTTGGACCTTAACGAAAAAGGCAAGAGTTGCATTGTTGACAAACAATGAGAGATTAATATTGCATAAAGCTTTATTGAAGATTTAAAAACTTTTTCTGCACGTGAAAGAAGAACTGCTGCTAAAAGAAATTGTACCAAAGGCTCTTGAACTCTGGGATGTAAATCCAAAAAAGATCTCATTGCCCCTGCAAAGTGAAAATACTGTTTTTAAAATTGAAGACTCAAATGGCAATAATTTTGCGTTGAGAATATCAAAAGAAGGCAGACATCATCTCAATGAATTTACTTCTGAATACCTGTGGATGTCTCATCTTGCTGATATTGGCTTAAAGGTTCCCAAAACAGTGCTCTCCATTGAAAGAGAAGCTTTTGTAGAAATAGAAAATACTCTTTCAACTAAAAAAGTATATGCCTGCTTACTAAGCTGGTTGGAAGGTCAACAATTAAGCTCACTCCTTCCTGTAATGAAAAAAGAGGATGTAAAAAATACATATAAATCTCTTGGTGGTGTCATTGCAAAATTACATACAGCTGCCATTGATTGGAATGCACCGAAAGAATTCAGCAGGCCTTCTTTTGATGTCGATGGTTTGCTGGGAGAGGAACCTTTGTGGGGAAGGTTTTGGGAAGTTAAATCTATTAATTCAAGCGATCGCATGGAGTTAAATCTAATAAAAGATAAGTTAAGAATTGTTTTAGAGGGTTTTGATCAGGACTCAAATCTATTTGGGATTGTTCATGCCGATTTACATTCTGAAAATATTCTTTTGCATAATGAGAATCTGGCAATTATTGATTTTGATAATTTAGCTTTTGGATGGTTCGGGTTTGATCTTGCAGGAGCGTTATGGGACCGGATCGATGTTTCTGCAAACGGAGGTCATTTTAAAATAGCTCAAGAATCTATAATCGAAGGTTATTTGCAAGCGAGGCCAGACGCACAGGAAATAATAGATTCAATACCAATGTTTCTTCTCGTGCGAACCCTTATGCTCATTAGTTGGATAGATGATCAACCCGCATCAAGCTATAAGCATCATATTCCCAAATTGATAAATGCTTCTAAGGTTCAGGCAAGAAATTTAAATTTAGTAACTTAAAAAAAATAACATTTTTTACATCTTATAAAACTATTTAAAATACAATTATTACTTAAATAAACGGGAGAAAATTATGCAGAGTTACGAGACACCAAATTTTTCAATAGATCTGAGTGATCAAGTTGCTTTAGTCACCGGGGCATCCTCAGGATTGGGTTACCGTTTTGCTAAAGTTCTTGCTAAATGTGGAGCAAAAGTTGCTATTTCAGCCAGACGCATTGATAAATTAGAAGCTCTTGCTAGGGAAATAGAATCAGACGGAGGGATTTGTGCTGTAGTCCCAATTGATATGAGTGACAGAGTAAGTATAAGAAAAGCCGTTTCTTCTATAGAAGATAAATTGGGGACGATCACTACGCTTATTAACAATGCCGGTCTGCCTGATGCGCAATGGGCAGTTAAGCAATCCGATGAACTTATAGATACTGTTATAGGCACAAATTTAACTGGGCCTTATCTTTTATCGTGTGAAGTTGCAAGAAGGCTCTTTAAAGAGAAATTGCCGGGTCGTATGGTCAACATAGCCTCGATAGCAGCTTTTCAGACCACGGCTCAATCAGCTGCCCCCCTTTATTCAATTACAAAATCAGCACTTGTCAGAATGACAGAGGCCTTAGCTGTAGAGTGGGCAAGTCGAAATATCAATGTTAACGCAATAGCACCTGGGATGTTTACATCTGAAATGACCGATGGGATGATTGAGAGAATAGGAGATATGACTGAATCATTAAACAGAAGGAGAATGCCTACACCTGAGCAGATGGACTCTACTCTTCTTTTTCTTGTATCGCCGTCTTCTGAATGTGTAACAGGAACGTGCATCAAAATAGATGATGGACAAAGTCCAAGATAAAACGTCTCATACACATTTCCATCATTCCGTAGTGCAATTCTAAAGACTAGGATGTGAAAAATATGTCCTTGAGCAGCCAGAATTATTTAAATTTTTGGATGCGGCAGATCTAGCAATGCAAATAGAAACCTTTAAGAAATAGTTTTGTAATGTGTAAAGAAAGTATCTCCTTCAAAATTCTGTTCTAGTAAAATGCCATCTTAAAAGATAACTGTTAAAATAAAGAAAAATAAAAATAGATTATGGATACACCTCAAGTAAATAAAATAGAATTACAAGATCATGACGCAATAAAGGCAGCAGTCACTCTTGGTTTTGCAAGTGACCCCCTGTTAAGGTTTTTCTTCGATGCACCACATAAGTATCTAAGATCTTTTTCTGAATTTATGAACGAGTTCCTTTCTCTTTCTATTCCGGCAGGAGGAGCTTATGCCGATAACAATTTCTCAGGTGGTTCAATATGGTTACCACCTGGAGTGCATTTAGACGATGAGCAATTGTCACATACCTTTTCCGATATTCCAGAAGAACGTTTAGAAACTGTATTAGCAATTTTGGCAAAATTTTCTGAGTACCATCCCGAAGAGGACCACTGGTATTTGGCATTTATTGGAGTTGATCCTTCTAAACAAGGCCAAGGTCTAGGTTCGTTGATTCTAAAAGAGGCACTTAAAAAAGTTGATGAAGATGGTCTAGTTGCTTATTTAGAATCATCCAATCCAATGAACATGTCTCTTTACGAGAGGCACGGTTTTGAAACTATGGGAAGAGTTGAGATAAATGGCTCTCCACCAGTTCATCCAATGATAAGACAACCTCGTTAATTTATAGATCTTTATGAGTGCCATCACACATGGCACCTTTCTTGCTCATTTTGCATCCACAAAGATAAACTTCTTTTTCTTCTTCTAACTTCACCTTCTCGGGTAAAAAGTCTGATCCTTCATGAGAACCATCACAAAAAGGCTGCTTAGAGCTAAGTCCACATTTACACCACCAATAACTCTTATTAGCTTCTAGAGTTTTCTTAAAAGGAAATTTTTGTACTATTTTTGGATTATTCATTAAAAAAAAGTAACATATTTCCTTTATTAAAAGACTAATGAGATTTATTCTCAGGTAGGCTGTATTTTTAATTTTTATGACTGCTAAACAAATACTTAAAATGGGTAACCCACTTCTAAGGGAAGTGGCTGATGACTTTTCAACCGAAGAAATTAAAAGTCCAGAAACAATTATCTTATTAAAAGATATGTGGGACTCTTTAGAAGCTGCAGGAGGTATAGGCCTAGCAGCTCCTCAAATTGGCGTTTCTAGGCAATTGGCAATTATTAAGCTCTCTGAAGAATCAGACAGATACCCGGATATGGAAGATACGGAGGAATTTGTTATCTTCAATCCAAAAATAACTGTAATTGATGAAACCGAGCAAGGTTTTTGGGAAGGTTGTTTGAGTGTCCCGGGGCTTAGGGGATTTGTAGAAAGACCAAGATCCATAAGGGTTGATTACTTGGATGAAAATGCTAAGTCCAAATCAATAGAAGTTGAAGATTTTTTGGCCACGGTATTTCAACACGAATTGGACCATTTAATAGGCAAGCTTTACGTAGACAGAATGAAAGACATAACCACACTGATGTTTGAAGACGAAATGGTCTTCGAAGAACTAGAAGAAGATATTTTGGACTAATAGGAGGATGTTATGACAAATGAACAAAGAATAAGAGCAGCTTGGCAGGGCAGAATTTCAGGCTGCCTGTTGGGCAAGCCTGTAGAAATGATTTCCATGAGGGAGGGACCGGAAGGTTTACATAATTTTTTAGAAAAATCAGGATCGTTGCCTCTAAGAGATTATGTTAATTATATGGATCATGCATTACTGAGAGGTGCCAACAAAAGATGTTGCTCAGGAATGATGGATAAAGCCGAAGCTGATGATGATATAACTTATCTTGTGTTGGCTTTGATGATGATGGAGCAGTATGGCTTAGATTTAACCACCGATGATGTTGCTAGATCATGGATAAATTTACTACCAGTTGGGGCTACTTTTACCGCTGAGCGGGATTCTTACCTTAAGCTTATTGAAAAATCGAACATGGCTTATCAATTTGGCGGCCCGCGAAGTTTTGATTTTGATGAAATAAATGACGGTGAGTACAACGACTGGATCGGTGCACAGATTAGAATTGATATGTACGGTTGGGTGTTGCCTGGAAAACCAAAATTGGCTGCAGAACTGGCCATAAGAGACGCAGTCTTGTCTCATAGATCCTGTGCGGTAGATGCTTCTGCCTACATAGCGGCACTTTGTGCCCTTGTTCCTGTTTCTTCCAGTCGAGAAGAGGCCGTAATGTCTGCTCTTGAGTTAATAGATAAAGAATCGAAAGCTTACGAAGCGGTAGAGGTTGGAATTAAATACAAAAATCAACCTGCCTCTAATCTGCATGAGTTCTATGGAGAAATGTCTCCGGTTCACAGCCTTAATAATTTAGCTGTCGTAGTTTGGGCCTTTTTATCTTTCCAAGATTCTTTTGATGAGGCCATAGGAGAGACAATTTGTTCTGGTTGGGATACCGACTGCACCGGAGCAACCGTTGGAGGTTTAATAGGTCTCGATAAAGGTTCAATACCTCCGCTTTGGACCGATCCTTGGCAAGGACGAGTTAATACCTCAATCGCTGGTGTAGGAGAGATGGCACTCGATGACTTGGTAAACAGAACCATGGCTTTGGTTGATAGATTTTCTCTAGTTGAGGATCTGGAATAATTTATGGCCTCTTCCATAAGCATTTTTGGCAGCATCAATATGGACTTGGTGGTGTATTGCTCAACAGAACCGCTTAAAGGAGAAACGATTATTGGAGACAGTTTTGAAACATTTCAAGGTGGAAAAGGAGCCAATCAAGCTGTAGCAGTTTCGAGATTGGGTTCTTCGGTCTCATTAATTGGGAAGGTTGGTTCCGATGTCTTCGGGCAGCAGTTGTTAAAAATTTTAGGCGATGAGAACATTGATATTTCAATGCTCAAAGAGCATTCAGGAGAATCAGGAACGGCTTTTATTTATGTTTATAAAGAAACTTCCGAAAATCAAATCATAGTAATTCCAGGAGCAAATTCTTATGCAGAAGAAACACAAATAGACGATCAGACTTTATCTTCTACCGATATTGTAGTTTCTCAACTAGAAACCCGTCCCCAAGAAACTCAAAAACTTTTTAGCAGATCCAGAAAATTTCATTGCTACACCATCTTAAATACCGCACCAGCAATTGGAGTGAGTGAGAGGTTGATAGAAGAATCCGACCTTCTTGTTATGAACGAAAGCGAGTTAAGCACTTTAAGCGGCGACCAAATTTTCTCAGGGAGTTCTTACAAAGTGATCGACGAATCCATAAAAAAAGTTCTATCTAGTAATTCTAAATCAGCAATAGTTACATTAGGATCAAGGGGCGCCTATGTCTTTGAAAAACAGAAAGGAACATTCTTATCAGGACTTGAAGTTGTGGCTTTAGATAGCACTGGTTCTGGAGATTGCTTCGTTGGAGCCTTGGCAAGTCATTACTCAAATCACGGACATTTATTGGATGCAGCAAATTTTGCGAACCAAGCTGCGTCTTTGTCCGTTATGAAGAAAGGTGCTTCTGCATCAATGCCTTATTTAAACGAAGTTGTAAATCCTAGTTAAATTACTTAATCTAGTTAAATACAGAGGGGGTATTATGGAAGATAATTGGAATATAGAAATAGATTACAAGCACGTACCGCGTTTTGTTTCTGGATCAGACGAAAGCATAGATTATCTGGATGAACATGGATACGTAATCATCAAAGAAGCTTTAAGCAAAGCGGAAGCAAAAAAAACTTTAGACTTACTGTGGGACTACCTAGAAGATCTGGGTACGGGAATAGACAGAAGTGATCCAGAAACTTGGAACGACGACAGATGGCCAACCTGTGCTCATGGCGGAATAATGCCAAGTTACGGCATAGGACATTCAGAATCTCAATGGTTTCTAAGAAGTATTCCTAATGTAAAGAAAGCCTTTGCTAAGATATGGGATACCGAGGAGCTGCTAACGAGTTTCGATGCAGTTTCTCTTTGGAGACCTTGGAACATCAATCCTGAATGGAAAACTGAAAACGGTCGTTCTTGGTTTCATATTGATCAACACCCTATATCAAGACCCGGCAAACAATGCATTCAAGGTTTGGTAAATCTGCTCCCAACTTCAAAAGAGGTTGGAGGAAACGTCGTAATTCCAGGATCTCATAAATTTTTTGAAAAGTTACCAGAAGATTACACAGAAAGGTTATCAAAATTGCCACTAGGGGTAGATCATTTTCGTTTCCCTAAAGATGATCCTAAGCTTTCCTCGCAACAACCCGTAATGTGTCACATGGAACCTGGAGACATGCTACTTTGGGATTCAAGAACCATACACTGCAGCAATTCTGGAGAGAGCATTCCTGATGGCACTAAGGATCTTATAAGGGCTGCCTCATTAATTTGCATGATGCCTAAAGAAAAATCCAATTCTGAAGTGATAAAGAAAAGAAGAGAAGCCGTTGATAAATTAATTTCAACAACCAACTGGTCTGATAAGTTTCAAAATGCGGATGAATTTCCACTCATACTTGAAGCTGAAGGTCAGGACAAATTCAAGTGGCCAAAAAAGCCGGTTCTTTCTGAATACCAGAAAGATCTGGTTGGATAAATGGAGACTTTACAAGAGCACATCGTCTCAGGAATGGGAATCGCCTTTCATGCAAAGAATTATCCTGAAAAAAAAGCCATAGTTAGTGAGCATGGAGAAAGAACCTTCAAAGAGCTTAATGAGAACTGCAACCGCTACGCAAAGTTTCTTGTAGACCAGAACTTAGTACCCGGACAAGCAGTGGCGATACTGTGTAAAAATCGTCCAGAATTTTTAGAAGCTCTGTTAGGTCCCATAAGAGTTGGATTGAGGATAACGCCAATAAACTGGCACTTAACACCAGAAGAAGTTTGCTACATTGTTGAAAATTGTGAGGCCAAAGTTTTAGTAAGTGATGCACTCTTTGCCGATACAATTGAAGCGGTTAAGAAGCTATTACCTGACGTTACAATCTTGACCGTCGATGGAGAGAATCCTGATGCTTTGTCTTACGAGCAATCGCTTAGTCAATACGACGGCACCGACGTTCTTAATCCTGTTGCAGGAAGGTCTATGCTATATACATCAGGAACAACCGGCAGACCAAAAGGTGTTTTTAGAAAAGAAAGTCCTCCTCCGTCTCAAACCGAACAATTGACATTGGAAACAGCAAATTTTAATCCAGAAACCGATTTTTCAATTTGTCCAGGACCGGCTTATCACGCAGCTCCTTTGGGTTTAAACATAAACATCTCTTTGATGGCAGGAGTTGGAGTTTACTTGATGGACAAGTGGGACCCAGAGAGAATGCTTGAGTTAATAGCTGAATACAAATGCACGCATACCCACATGGTGGCGACCATGTTTCATAGAGTATTGAGGCTGCCCGAAGAAGTTAGGTCTAAGTACGATGTGTCTTCTTTAAAATGGATATTGCACGGCGCTGCCCCGTGTCCGGTTGAAGTCAAACAAGCCATGTTGGATTACGTCGGCCCTGTCATTTATGAATATTACGCTGCAACAGAAGGCGGTGGATGTTTTATCAAACCAGAAGAGTGGTTAAAAAAACCTGGAAGTGTTGGAAAGGCAAATACCGGAACAGAAGTTCTTGTGTTGGATGAAGAGCATGAACCCGTAGAGCAAGGAAAGGACGGGACTATTTATTTTAGTGCCCCAGCTACTGGTAGATTTGAGTACTACAAGGCAAAAGAGAAGACCTCAGGTGCCTATTGGGGTAACTACTTCACCATGGGGGATATTGGTCATCGTGATGAGGATGGATATTTTTTCTTAACCGGAAGGAGCGCGGATACAATAATTTCAGGGGGGACAAATATATACCCTCAAGAAATAGACAACGTGCTAATGACACACGAACAGGTAGCAGAAAT
>Ga0209830_10000641_pt1 | contig 35120 bp, 21 predicted proteins | sample ArcticOcean_MG_C_12_FD_187439 | JGI IMG/M metagenome (GOLD analysis project Ga0209830, IMG submission 187439) | Marine microbial communities from western Arctic Ocean - ArcticOcean_MG_CB8_130 (SPAdes) (version 2) | ecosystem: Environmental > Aquatic > Marine > Oceanic | place: Arctic Ocean...
CGACGATGATGATGATAACGACATCTTCATCTTCTTTGTTTTACTGTTATCATCGTCATCATTCGTTAGTACTAATTTCTCTTCTTGATAATTGACTTTCGGTAATCCTCTCGAGCGCTCGCTCTTTGCCCTCGATGGTAATAATAATACGGCATCAGTTTTTTCTTTCTTCCTCTTCTCCTTCGTTTGTTGTTTATTATCGTTATTAACAGCGTTCCCGACGCCATCATAATCATCACGAATAAGCCTTCGTTTCATTTGGTCCAATTCGTTCAGTTTCTCTCGCATCCTTATTTTGTTCTTCTCTATGCGTTCGTCTCTCTCGCGTTCAAAAGCAGTGAGGGATGACGATGGTAAATTACTATTACTATTATTATTAGTATTATTAGTTTTATTAGTATTATTATTAGTATTAGTATTATTATTAGTATTACTCATCATTTTTCCTACGCGTTATAGCTATTGTGCTGTTTTGGTCTTTTTGGTCTCAGCAGCATCAGCACTTCTTCTTTTTCATATCGGCAATAATAATACTAATAAAACGATAAATAGTAATAATAATAATAATAATATGTTAAACAAACTCATCAGTACTCAAACGAAGAACGGTCGTGAGAATATCAACAGTAATAATAGTAATAATTGCAGCGTATTGAGGAGAAGAAAACAATCATCACCACCATCATCATCATCATCATCATCAGCAAGAATAAGAACTGCTACGACTTCTACTGCTAACGCAACGAAGATTTGTATCAAAGAAGAACGAACGAGTAATAATGATAAAGATGATTTTATGATGACAAAACATGAACAAACTAAAGTCGCGTTAAAGAACACGAACGAGCAATGCGAGATAGAAATAAAAAGAAACAGATTATTCGTAACCAATAAAGATAAAACTGGTTCGCTAAACGTGAAAATGAACGGCGTTCTACTACTCGCAGGAGTTGCTTATGCTCTGAAGAACGAAGGCGCTTTTGTTGAAATAGAAACAAAAGAAGGCCTAGAGATTAATGCGTACACGATTTCGTTAGAATCACCAAGTAGTAGTAATAGTGGAGAAGATATGATGGCCGAGATGTTAGCGAAGAGTTTTGAGATGACGGCATCGATCGAAGTTCGAAACGCTCTGAAGGTTGAGAAAATGCAAGCAGGGCAAAAGTTATCGATTCATACAAAAGGTTGGAAAGTAGATAAGGATTAGTATGTATTTATGTGTGCGATTATGTATGTACCAGTACCAGTATGTATGTATATAAAGCGAGTTGTTGTTGTTGTTGTTGTTGTTGTTGTTCTATTTTGTATATATTTTTATCGTCATCATAATAATTATTTAGTGGATTATTAAAATATTTATTTATGACCATTGCGAACGGCCAACTTTCTTCGCTTCTTCTCTTTGCTTCTTCGCAATTTCTCTCGCTTCCGCCGTCGTCATTCTCCTAGCCGCTCTCTTCTGCGGCATCTTTACCCCGTTTGCGGCTTGAAAAGCCAAAACTTTGTTCATTAACGCCATGCGGTCAGAACCAGTATATCGATCGACTTCTTTGCCATCCGCAAAGAATACAAAGGATGGAACCTCGGTAACTTTCAAAGTCTTTGCCAACGCTTTAGACTCTTTGTTTTTATCCGCGACGAGTCTCGCCCAACGCGTCGCTCCGGCTGTATTTCTCGATAAAGAAACAACGGCTGGAAAAATTTTCAGGCATCCACTCGGTGGGTTGTTTTCTACCGATATATCAACGATAGCAAGTTGCTTGGAGCATTCGATATCGACCGGGGCAATAAAACCAGGAACTTCTTGCGCCGGCATACAAAGTTCCAAAAACTCCTTCAAATCCGCTTCGGTTTCGATATCGGTCAAGAAATCTTTCACTTGTAACCCATTCGCTCCTTCGTCTCCGTAATATAGAACACCTTCGGAGATCATTTCATGCGAACCAGTACCGAACCCGCTGTGTTGCCATAGCAAATCCCCGTGTTTATAATATTGAAACGTCGGAAAGTCCTTCACGCCGAGCTTATCCGCGAGGTCTTTCGCTCCTTGTGACATTAGAACGTCGCATTCAAGAAATGTCACGTCAGGGCACTCGCGCGAAATTCTCGCCATTGATGACGTCAATTGTCTGCATTGTTCCGCTTGTTGATCAGTGAGAGCACCACAAGCTTCGTCGGAGATCAAACCTAACATCACTAAGTTATCACCGGCCAAGGTTAAGGCAGCATCGAGTTCTTCAATTGATTGAATATAGTTCGTTCTCTCGGAAACTCTCGCGGTTTCCATTTGCCTGCGTTCGTTTCCACTCACTGGTGTTGCCATTGCTTTAACGATGTTTAATCGATTACAACTTTGTCTCTTTGATAGCTTTTTATTGATATTTTTTGTGATTATCGTTTTTTGGAACGACGAAGATCGGTTGCCAATCATAATTGAAGAAGAAGAAGCCATTTTGTTTATTATTATTATTATTATTATTATTCTGAATTAAAATTGATTCAATTGATTGTAATAATGCGTACGTCGTTCTGTTCTTGAGAATTATGTGTGTATATATATATATATGTATACTATATCACGTATATGAAGATATTTGTCAAACGCGTGTCAAAAAATAATATCTTTATTTGGTCGCCCTATTATTTTCAGTCTAGTCAGAGAATGATTTTTGTTGCCCCACGTGTATCGTGGTACTATGAAGAAGAAGGTGCTGCTGTGCCCACTTTCTTATTGAAAATTATTGTTAGTATTACAAACTACTTCTTAATAAGGTCTCTCGTTTGAGCGAGCGATGATGGACTGGACATGAATATTAAACGACAAACGACATCTTCCCTTCTCTCTTCTTTCATATCAACATTAAACCTCTTCGTCGTTGTTTGATCTGCACTACTATTATTATTATTATTATTATTATCTTCTTCTTCTTCTTTTATTTCCGTTTCCGTTCTCGCAGTAGTTACTTCAGGAGAAGAAATGAAAGCTTTTTCTTCCAAGACGAACTTTGTGACATCGAATGAGATCAAATCAGTCTTTTGTTTCAACAGTTCATCGAACAGTGCATTCGTTCGTTCTTGTCTTTTTGCGTTGATCACTAAAGCCATGCACGGTTTCGCGAATTCGCTCGGTCTAGGCGTGAAGAGCATATCAAAGGAATCTTCCGCGTTTTCTGGCTCCATCCAACAATAGTTTCTGCTTCTGCTACGTTTTTGTAAGAATATCTCTATCGTGTTTATTAATCCAGGTAAGATATCTGGGTCATACCCAACATCTGAGCATACTATCAAGTCCGGGTTAAGTAAATCAGCCGCAGATTTGAGCACGTCGTCCGAGGCGAACCAATCGAGTTCGCGAATGGAAACGTACGTATTTATTTTCTGATTCTCGTACACGAACGCCATCTCTTCCTCGTTAGTTCTCGTTTTAGCACCCAATTTCTGTTTATGATATAAATCCTCGTCTCTTCTTGGTATATCAATTTTGAGAGCGTCCATTAAATTCTCGCGCGCGATTATGATATTTTTATTCTCTTCCACCAGTTCATCCTCAGTGAACGCGTTCGCTCTTACGTTCTCTTCCAAATTATCGTTCGATTCTTTACTTTTATCGGTTAGAATTAACCTAAACGGTTCCGATCGTAACATCGCTATAGCGGCCAAACCTGCACCACTTCCTAGTTCTAAAACAGTCTTATTATAAACCATACCGGGTTCGTTAATCGCTAATTCGGCTAAATTGAATCCAGCGGTCCATTCGTGTTGCCCTGTATTCCCGGCGAACAAGTTTCTCGACACTCTCAAAGTTATTTCCGAAAGATTTTCGTATATATATTCTTCTTCTGAATCTTCCGAGCATAAGTCCGTGAACGTCTCGTGCGTCGTTTGTAGAGTCTTGTTCTCGTATATAAACATCTTCTTCGTGAAATCTCGATTAATTAGGTTTTGATCGTCCGTTTTTTCTTCTTCTTCGTTATCATCATCATCGTCATTAGTCGTAGTTGTAATCCGTTTCATTAATAGTCCAGCGTACGCTTCAGCGAACTCGTCTAATAACACGTCCCCTCTCTCTTCGCAGAGCACGAATATTTTCTTCATCAACAGTAGTAAATACCTCTCCCTCTGTCGATCGATTTTAGGACAAAGTTTCTTTCCCAACATAGTCCTTTGAACATCATGATCGTTATTGATATCTATTGCCTCTAATAGATCTAAAGCTATCAGTTGCAACTTTTGATGATTATCATTCATATCCTCTGAACGTTCTCGTTCTTCTTTTTCTTCACTAGAACTCGTCGTTCTTGTCGTTGATGATGATGACGATGACTCGGGAAGAAACGTAGTAGTAATTAATTGATCGATGTTAGACTGTCTACAGAATAATCCTAAGAACAGTTTTGGGATTTTGTACTTTCTCCTTCCTCTCTCTTCTCGTTCACTGTTGTTCTTAGCGTCGTTGATCATCGTTGATGATTGATTATTGATTATTATTATAGTACAGTAACACTTTTTTTCCTATATATATGTAAATAAACAATATAATAAGAAAGAAGTGATGCAGAGGCAGATGATGAATTGATTAATACATGAAATTCGTTATTACAGTGTTTTAAGATGGATGATCATCTTTCGAGTGTGTGTGTGTGTGTGTGTTCTAATTAATTTCAGTGGTCTATTTTTATGCAGACAGAGGAAACTGTATTAGTCGTTAACAGCTTCAATAATATAATATTATAGTTCAATATTAATAGTTAGTATATATCAATGTCCTCTTACTTTAGGGGCAAAGAACGATCGTTCAAACAATCACGTGCGAGTAACAACGCTATCGATGACAGGTTTCAGTTCAACGAGTTCGTGAAGCACGTGCTGTTCACGCTGTCCATCATCGCTCTCTTCGTACTCTGTTACATCAAACGAGCTCTACTGCGCAGGAAAAGTACTACTACTTATGATAATAATACTAATAATAATAAGATCGATAGAGAGAGAAAATATACTAGACAGGAGATCAAAAAACATAACACGAAAGACGATTTATGGATCATAATCGATGATAAAGTATACGATTTAAGCGAATACGCAGAGGAGCACCCTGGTGGTATTCTCGCTATTACGAAAAACGCTGGCATGGACGCTACGAAAGGATTTAGGGGACCGCAACACCCATCGAGAGTGTTCGATATAGTCGAAGAGTATATGATTGGATACGTAGAATTTTAGTTTATTTACCTCATCGAGTACACGGAGTACATAATTATCCTTTATTAGTTCTTATTTATTATATATAGTACCGGTAGTATCAGTAGTTGCTATTATTTTAATCTCGAGTTGTTCGATTCGATTCGTTAACTTCGATATAATCGCATCCTTCTCATTCATCTCATTCTCGAGCTTTTCCAGGCGCGAGATGATCTCTGATGAGTCTTTGCTAATGCTGTTCATGTTCTTTTTTGTTACACTGCTGCTGCACTCTTCCTCTTCAGTAGAAGAAGTAGTAGTAGCGGCGGAAATCAAAGGAGGTTTTCCACGAGTACCCTCCCAAGACTTTCGAGCGGTTTGCATCCACTCTTTGAACGAACTTCCAATTTTATTGCTCGTATTATTATGATTATTATGATTATTGTTTTTGCTGTTAATCGAAGCAGAACAAGATTCTTCATCTCCCTCATCATCATCTTCCTCTCCTCCTCTCTCGGTCGATGTCGTTTGAACCGAGTCGCAAGTCATTGGCGTAGCCGCCGCAGCTGCGTAAATATCTTCGCCATCTTTTTCTTCACAATCAAACGTTAACATCTTTGATACTTTCTCGGTCAAAGTATTTTCATTTGATTCGAGAGGTGTTTCTAATTTTTTCTGTTTCTCAATAGTGCTTTGTTCTAGACGTTGCTTATTTCGCCAAGGTGTACACCATTGTTCGAACACGGTCGTGTTAGCGCCCTTTTTGAGATCAAAGCGTTCATCAACGAAAGCGAACGACATACTCATTTGCATAAACTCTGCGTACGAAGAACCGAAGATTTCCTTCGCAACTTGCTTCCTATGTTTTCTCGCAAGTTGGTCAATTTTATGCATCGTAACATCTTGATTACCAATCGTGGATGCCATCAGTAGCGCAGAAGCATCGAACGCATCGGAAACTGCGCTTTGAAGCGCAATCGCTAACGCACTCACGTCCGAAGAAGGTTCTCGAACGGCGCGTAAAATCGCAGGCGATTCCAATAATGCTAAAGTGGCTTGAAACAATACCGTGCGGTCTCTACGAAAGAGTAACACGTCCCACACTCTTAACGCTGTTTCCCATGGTAACCTATTAACAAAAATACATAAAAACCAATTCAGAGTAATCGCCGAGAGTGGCATGTTGAATTTATCCAAAGTCTCCATGAGCGTTGGGAATTTCTTTTCGCATAAAATACGTAAAACCTTTTGATCGACCGAAGGTGCGAGCATTTGCTTCGTTACGAAATAGCCAGGCAAAATCTCTTCCACAATCGTACCGAGGACGTAAAACGCAGACTCTTCGGGCATCAAGAGTAATAAAAGACCGGCGAGGAAATTCAAGCCTTGGCAATAGCCTACAGATGGATTATGCTTTGCATACGCTAATAACACTCTTCTTAACGCATCTCTACCAACGCCGTCTAACAAACTATGCGCTGGAAAAGTTCTCGGTAAGTCCTTCTCCACTTGCGCTTTAGCGTCTTTGAAACTTTGAATGTTATCGTTATCGTTATTATTAGTAGTAACATTATTAGTAATTGCTGCTGTTTCATCATTTTCATCGATATTATTATCATCATTATCATCGTCGTCGTCGTTAATAGCACTATTATTATTATTATTACTAGTTTTATCAAACTTTCGAGGTGATCCGTTACGTTCACTTAAAATCGGTTCGTTAGGTTCGAATAACGCGTTTCGGTTTTCAACAGTTTCTAAATTATCTTTCGCGTCTTTAGCGTTGTCATCGTCGTCAATAAAACAGCATCGAACCAAATCATCATACAAGCCTTCTTTCTTCTTCGCAGCAACGTCGCAAAAGATTAACCACAAATCTGCTCTTTGTGACATTGGCAAACCGTTCACGACGAGCATTTCGAGTTCCTTCTTCCTTTTCTCGTCAAAATCTTTGTCGTTGTTGTTAATTTTGTTTATGTTGTCACCGTTGTTGTCCTTGTCCGAGGAGGATTTCATCATTAAACTCAATACGGCGCGCACGGCATCGAGTGAATCGTTCTCAATGTCATCATCGATATCGTTATTATTATTATTATTATTATTATTATTATTATTATTATTATTATTATTATTATTATCATCATCGTTACTATTTACCATTTTTCTCGGCGTCATTCCATTCTCTCCCCTTCGCAAGAACTCGTGCCAACTTCTTTGCCTTTCGATCTCTTCGTTTCTGAGAATGTCTTTCCAATTCTTCGGTTGTCCTCGCGTTAAAAGTTCAAATCCGTACGAATCTCTTTCATTACTATTAGTATTCTTTATTGTTGTTGAATTCTTCGTCGTCGTCGTCGTCGTCGTCGTCGTCGTCGCTGGTGCCATATCGTTCTTCGTCGTCATCGTTTTGAGTTTCTAACGATATACTAATAAAGTCGTTGATGGTTTCGCGGGCTAATAATAATAAAATAAGAGCGAGAGAGATCTCGGAACAAATATCGAACAATTCAAAATATTACTACGTACGAATGAATTATACTTCTCTCTCGCTCTGTTTGTTTTGTATTATTATTATTTTGTTCTCGTCATCGTCATACAAGCAGTTTTTGTTTTATCTTACTACGTATATGTCGAACGAATTGTGCGGAGTAAGAAACGCAGAGGGAAGGAAAGAACGGGTTTTTGGTCTCTTTTTTTTTGCCACACCCTAAAAGTAATTGAAGTCAAATTAGTGGTTCAAAACGAGCAAACAGCACACGCGTGGAATTTCTTCTTCTATCTCTCTGCACGGAAAACCTACTACACTGGTTATCTTTACAACATTAAACACTATACAGTACATATATATATATAGAGAGAGAGAGAGAGAGAGAAAAAGAGAATTATACTATCAACATGACTAAAATGGCAGTAGCTATGCAATCACCGTCGTTTAGAGCGTTATCATTCAATACTACTACAATGAATAAGAATAGTACTATATCTTCCTCAAAAAGATTATTATCTCTCCTCTCATCGAAGAAGAAGAAGAATACTGTCGTTTTTAGTTCTATTGGTAATAATAATAATAATAATAATAATAATAATAATAATAATAATAACAGTAACACGAACGGAATAGGATGCTATAATAATAAAAATAGCAGAAATAATAGGACTAATATCGTCTGTAAAGCGACTGAGAACGAGGATGAAAAAGATTCGACGAAGATGACGTCCCCTTCAGTTAAAAAGGACAAGAAGAAGAAGAAAGGAAAATCAATGGACGAACTCTCAGTAGATGATATTAACCCAATATCAATTGGAAGGAACGCGAGAGAGATGTTTGATGGATTCTTTAACCAAATCACTTCGTTAACGCGTTTGCAGAAATCGACGCAAGCTTCACCTGGGTTCGATACGTCTATATACGATATGGATTTACTTTCTGGTGATACGACTGATATGATCGATTCAAATCCGCAGGCGAAGTTTACGATGGTTCTAGTCATCGGTGCGACTGGCAGAGTAGGTAAGATCATCGTAAGAAAATTATTACTAAGAGGATACGGCGTTCGGGCTTTAATAAGAAGAGAAGCCGATAAAGAGATTTTACCACCAAACGTCGAAGCGTTCGTTGGGGACGTTTCAGATTTATCAAAAATGAGAGAAGCCGTGAAAGGGTGCTCGAAAGTCATGTATTGCGCGAGAGCATCGTCCACTGTCACGGCCGATTTGTACAACGTGGAAGTTTTAGGAGTTCAAAACGCGTGCTCGGCGATGCAAGATTATTATCACACGTTAGCCGCGAGAAGAGCTGGGCAATCTTTAAAGTCGAAGAAGATGTTGGCAGATTTCAAGTGGGAGCAAAACTTTGGTGATGGCGAAAAATCTTGGACGACTGAGTTCTCACAATCCGTGAGCGATTCAAATTTGGGTTGGAGAAGCTCTTCTTCTGTTAGCGCAGGAGGTGAATCAACTTCTTCTTCTTCTTCTTCTTCTTCCGGTAGTAGTAGTGGTGTAAGAGAAGCGAGAGTGAAGAGACAAACGGTGCAAAAAGTGCAATTTGAACGGTCCGAGGAAAATTCGAAGTTTGCAAATTGGTCTGGTTTTGTCACACCAAAAACTGGTGTCGCGACTTTACTTTCGCCGGACATTAAAAGGCTTCACGCCGATAGTACGAACAAATGTATCGATTTATCTCTTTACGAAGGCTTAACCATTCGATACAAGTGCGATGCGAAAAAGTATCAGTTGTGTGTTATTGATTCAAATGGGAACTTATTCCGCGCAGCCATGCGTACTAAACTTGGATGGAAAACGCAAGCTATCCCGTGGACCCGTTTTGTTTCCGAACAAGTCGACGACGCGGGAAAATCATCCATGGAAGTTCCGCAGCTGGACATTTCAAAAATCTCACAAATTGGTATTCGTTATTCAGCAAAAATCAACTCGAAAACGAATCTAACAATTGAAGATGATTTACTAGCCGCCTCGAATCAATTTTCTTTGATGTTAGAGCACATAAAAGCGCATCCAAGAGGCGAAGAGGCTGATATCGTTCTCGTATCTTGTTTCGGAGCCGGCATGGAAGAAGGCGAAGAGAAGCAAAGAGTCGTGAAGCATAAGAAAGATGGTGAATGCGCGTTGAGGAGGTCGGGTTTACAATATGCCATAGTCAGACCATCTGTGTTGGTCGAAGAACCATCTGGAGGTAAAGCGTTGGTCTTTGACCAAGGCGAGCGATTATCGCAAAACATTTCGTGCGCCGACGTCGCCGACGTTTGCGTCAAATCGCTTCATGATGCCGAGGCTAGAAACAGAACTTTTGATGTCGCGTACGATAAAGGCTCTGAAGGCGACTACGAACTCATCACGCAAGTCGTCTCAAAGAACTCGGGGAACTATTTAACACCTGCTTTGCAAACGTTTGAGAGAAACACTTAAAAACCGACCGACTAAACGTTAACAAACGCTGACTATATATATAAATATATATATATATATAAATAATGCGAGCGCGCGCGCACATCATAAATAAATAATAATAAAGAAGCTTTTGATAATAATGAAATCACAACAAATATACTGACTACGTACGTATTCTAGTTTTTCTTTTTTAATTGTCTCACGAAACCTAATAATTCTTCCTGTTTTATTGCGTACATTTGTTCCAAACGCTCAACGGCGGCTGATGCCAACGCCTCTACAGTGTCTAAACTATTCTTATTTGTATGAGCGCTATTATTATTATTGTCATTATTCATCAAAGCTTGTAGCTTGTTCCTCGTTAAGATGCATCCGTAGAGTGATCTGACATCTGCCCCAGTGGACATATCAATAGCCGCCGCGTAATACATCGAAGCTCTTTTTAAATTATCAATACCGCTCAAGGCATAGAGTTGTTCCGCCACGCGTCTATGGTTATGATAATTACTCGGTGAAGAACATAAACATTCTTCGAAACAGAATATGGCTTGTTCGTGCATAAACAGCGAAGAGTAGATCTTCCCAGCGTGTTCCCAAGCTTCGACGTCATCCATGTAAACGTCTAAATATTCATTCAAACACTCTAACAATTTCTTCTTGTCGTTCTTCTGTTCATAAACAGCAATCTTTCGTTTCATTACTCGTTGCTCCGTGGGATGATCTTTTAAGATCTCGTCGTAATGCACTAAAGCTTTATCGAATTCGCCACTTGATTCGAGTAACATGCCTTCTAATCTTCGTAATCTTCTCGAGTTCTTCTGTCCTAATTGTTTGATCACGATCTCTTTCAGCGCATCGAATAACTCTAGAGCTCTCTTCAATTCGTTCAAATCTAAGGCACTTATGAAAGTTTGTTCTAAAATCTGTGCTCTCTCGTGCACGGATATTCTCCGTAATACGTTACTATTAGTAGTATTCAATGAGCTGAAAAAGTTGATTATGAACGATCTCGCCGATTTCAATTCGTCTCGTTTACGAAGTTCTTCTATGATTAATTGACCACATTTGAAGACCATCTCAGACTTCCTTAACTGATGTTCCTCCTGCATCGATAAGTACTTCAAGGCCAGCGCATAGTCCAACCTCTTCTTCTTTATTGTTGTTGTGTCTAAAACATTATTATCATCATTATTATTATTATTACTGAGTAAACAGGATTCTAAATTTGTTAAATCTTCCACGGTCGATCGGCGTTGGAACGGATCCAGTAAAGTCATTTATTTATTATTATAAGAATTAGTATTATTCTTATTAAAAAGTACTAATTAAGAAGAGGAAGGAGAAGCGTACTTTGTGTACTAAGTCAGTCAGTTTTGACGCGTGATGTTTGTGAGTTTTCGTAAACTTAAAAGAAGATGATGATGATGATGACGATGAGAATTGAGAAATCAGAAATCAGAAACGAAAAAGAGAAGAACAGAAGAAGAACGAGAAAGAAGATTTTGAAAGCGGCGCAACATCATCGGTAGAAAATTATCCCACGACGAGAGATAGGATTACGTGATTATTTATCACACAAACGTATTAGTTTACTTTAAAAACACGCACGCTACACAAACTTAGTACTACGTTCATATTCACATAATCGAACGATTGAGTATAAGAGAGTTGTACAGAGAGTTGTACAGAGAGAGCATATTTAGAGCATAAGTAGAGAATATGATGGAAATTGAACAAAAAGAAGAACAGTTTGCTCGTGAGACTCCTACTATAAACGACGATCGACCTACGCTACAGGATTGGGCCTTGATAACGAAAGAAGATGCTTTAAAGGCGCAATATCAAGGACCTTGTGCACTTTGCTCTCAATTAATGCAAGTACCGTTTAGACCATTTATTGGAGGGAAACCACCAACGTGCGACCAATGCTTCAAAAGAGAGAAGAGCCTCGAGAGATTGAGACGAGGAGGAAATAATCATCATCAACAACAACATCAGACTTTATATGGGTGGAGAGAAACAGTAAAGAAAGACGAGAAATCTGGAAAGCAAATTTATGAAGGACCGTGCGGGGGATGTGAGAAACATACGGAAGTACCGTTTAGACCAGTGAACGCTCCGGACGCAAAACCACCTTTATGCGATCAATGTTATGCGAGTCTGTGCGAAGTCACGAACGCAGCAACGGATGGAGGATTAGGAGGTAAATCAAAACCAAGGAGAAATACTCAATCTACTTCACCATACGCCACTCAAGGCAGAGGAGGAGGCAGAGGAGGAGGCAGAGGAGGAGGAGGAGGACGAACGCAAATGATGATGGTACCACAGCACGTCGCGCAACAAATGATGTTTGCGCAAGCGCAACAAGGAGGTGGTAGAGGCGACGGGAAAGGAAAATCAAAGAAATGGACGCGAGAAGGTGCTGAAGAAAATATTGGTCTAGGCGGTGATTTAGATACTTCGAATATCCCGTGTATTTTTCTCGCGCGAGGAAGTTGCAAGAACGGAAGCGCGTGTAAATATTCTCACGTTTTAATGGCGACCGACGATCAAGGCGATGATGATATGGGCGATATAGCGGTTGAATAATTAATAATAATAATAAAATCACTTTTTTAGTGAAAGTCATCAAGTTGTCCTTTAAGTTTATACATACTGGTATGGTCAAAAATAGTACTTTAGAGCGTCGTCGTTTTATTCTCATTTATAAAGATAATTACTTGGCTGCTTCGCAAACTCAATACTACTGTAGGATTTATTATTTACCATAGTTTCGGCTTTGGCACTCCTCTTCGAGGCGTACTCGATACGAATCCATGTTGCATATCGCGAACTTCCTCGACGCCTAACAACAATAAACCGCTTAAACTTAACGTCAAGACTGGTAAACCTTCGTTGCCGATGAGTGCGCCACCAAACCCGGTGATTAAACTCGTCGCCAACAAAATCTTACTCGCTAACAATAATCTTTCTTCTAAAACTCCCAACTCGTTAAGTGCGGCTTTACACGCTCTACAATGCTTCGTATGACGGTGATATCTCTCCGTCTGTTCCTCCTCGGAAACGGTCGGAGTAGCATCTGAGGCACTTCCATCGAGCCATTCGACGTTTCCATTTTCAGTGAAGTTATCCATCCACGTTCGAAACGCAGAAACGCCTTTGTCAGCAACGGTTGGAAGATAATACGCTTTGTTCCACTTCCCTCCTCTTTTCTTCATATCTTTTTCTACGCCGTGCATTGCTCTTATGTCTTGATTACCGAGAGTATATGCGGCATCTCCGGCACCGTGCTGCAAACCGGTAAATACTAATCGCGCGTCTCCAATCGTGTTGAAGTTTTGAATATACAAGTTAAATAAGTTTCGCACTGGAGTCTGGAAAAGGTTTTCAATCTTATCAGCGACGGACACTTTCCTCGAGCCGGCGCCTTGCACGGCGCTTCTTTGATACGCTTGAAACTTGGTAAACATGAGCGTTCTATTCGGTTCTGTTGGTGTATATAAAATATGTGCGCTGAGATATGGTTTCCCGTTTTCGTCTAAATATTCCGATCTCGAAGAGCATGGCGCCGTGAAAACTCTCGTCGCGTCAATTTTTGAATTCGCTGCGTTATACCCTCCATGTTTCACTTTAAAACCATCGCTCGTATTATCGTCGAACGATTCGAATTTCGTCATTGGCACAAAATCGGCCATTTCAGAAACACTTCTTACGTTCGATTCTGAATCGTATCTCGCATGTAACCATTCAGCGTGCGAAGGATCGAATTGGTTTTCCAAAGCTGGATTATATCCAACCGGAAGTTCGACCATGCCCCATTCATCGTCCCCGGCGCCTTTTAGCTCTACAAAGTTCTCAGTCGCACATTTCTTCATCGATGCTTCTAAAAAAGCATCAGCGCCTGATTCTGGCCAAACCCATAGAATTCCGGCGTGTACTTTACATGGAAACTCTTTCGCGCAACTTCTCTGCGAAGTGCAAGCAGTTTTGTTCGCCGAACTATCTATTGACATTGGGATATCTGTACACTTCCCGTCTTTTGCGAACTCCCATCCATGGTATCTGCACACGAGCCTGTTCTTATTCTCATCAATGAACCCTAAGGATAATGGTGCTCTCCTATGTGGACACGAGTCTTCAAGCGTGGACCAAATATATTCTTTTTTATTATTTATATCTCTTTCATTCGTCTTCCATGTGACTAGTTCTATACCAAGGATCTTAATCGCGTTTGGTTCATTCTGAGTCAAGAAAGATACAGGCGATGCTGGATACCAATTCTTCTGCCATACAAACTTATTATTATTTTCATTATTAGTTCGTTGCTGTTTCGATAATTCATTGACGTCATCGGTAGTTTGTGTCGATGAGTAAGCGATGATGATATTATTATTATTATTATTATTATTATTATTATTATTAGTGCTAGTATTTGTTTTCCCTAATAACGTTTTTCTTCCTCGTAAACATCGTCGTCGGCGCAGTTGTTGTTGTTGTTGTTGTTGCTGCTGATTATGATTACTATAACATCTAAAAGAAGAACGGGATAACGCATCAGTGTTTGATCGTGTATTCATCAGTGTCATCATCGTATCGATTATATGTCCTATCGCGAGTGCTTGCGTTGCGTGTTGATTATTCAAGAGTAGCTCTGTTAACAAAAACAATAATAATGTGAAAAAATCATATCCTTACCTACAAAACAGCTCCAACAAAGCAGCAGAAGCAGCAGCAGAAGCATCAGCAGCAGAAGCTTTTGCTGTTTTGCTGCTGTAGAAAGCAAAACAGCAAAAGTGCGCGAACCCCTACTACGTAAGAATAATAATAAAAATAATATCCGAGTTTACCCATCACGCGTGCGCGCACTTACTACTACTACTACTACTACTGATCTTACGATGATGCAAACACGCGCTCTTTCCCCATCCTCAATAATTAAAAACAACAACAAGTCCAATAATTGTTCACGATCAACAAGAATAGGACTAAAACGATACGACGAGAAGAACAAGAATCTTGCCATGCATACAAACATGGATTTGATCATCGTTCCCTCTGATTCGAACACGAATAAGAGAAAAAATAGTAACCATAGCATATTACGACACTCAAATAATAATAATAATAATAATAATAATAACAGAATTATTTCTACTGTTACAAAAGCTACTGCCACTGCCGATGCTTCTGGTGAGAACGCGGCTGTCATAAACACGATCAAGGCGATTTTTGGGGCTGGAGGGTTTGCCTTACCATGGGCGTTCGCGCAAGGCGGTTCCGTTTTAGTCACCGCGTGCTTATTATCATCTTTAGTGTTATCATTGGAAACGTTACGAATGCTCGTCGCCGCGCAAGACGTCGTCGTTTTAAACAAAGCTGCAACTGCGCAAGAAGTCTCTACGTACGCCGGGTTAACGAAAGTCGCTTTAGGTACGTTTGGCGAGAATTTGAACAAAACTTTAAACGTAGTCACTTGTTTTGGAATTACGGTTTCGTACATGTTGTTCATTTCTGAAACAGCAGTTGCAATGTTACCAGCTGCTACTGCGGCTACGGTGACAAAAATCACCGCAGTATCTGCAATTACGCCATTAGTCCTCGGTTTATCTTGGATTCGAAACATGGCCGGAGTGAACGTCATTTCCTTAGTCGGCACGTGCTCTGTTGCGCTCGGTATGCTCGTTTGTGCTGCTTCGGCTTGGATGAAAATATCTTTACCACAAAGTCTCCAAGCTATTCCAGTCTCGAACATGGCCGCGTTTCCTGGATTTTTCGGCACCGTCGCGTTTCTGTTCTTCATTCATTTTACTTTGTTTGGCATTCAACAAGGAATGCCCGAGAAAGATAAGTTCTTAGGCGCCGCCACGAAAGCGTTCGTTTTAAGTGCAATCATTGGTGGTGTATTTGGTTTGATTTGCGCAGTTGGTTTCGGACCAAACGTTTCCTCGGTCGTGATTACGATGTTAACCGGACCGGTTGGATTATTCGTGAAAGCTTTGTTATGCGTGAATTTATTATTCACGTTTCCAATCATGGCGCAATCGGCTTTGGTCGTATGCGAATCTGTTTTCGCGAAAAGTGGTCAAGAAGTTGCGAAAGTGCCAGCTTTAGCATCCCGTACTGCGTTTGTTTTATTGGCCGCGTTATGCGCGACGTTAATTCCGAATTTCGGCGCCGTTCTCGGCTACGTCGGCGGCGTCTGTTGCTGCGCGATGACTTTAGTTTTACCGCCGATGATTTTAGAAAAGTGCGCAAAGAAGGCTGGTAAATCTTTAAGTTCAGCCGATAAGTTCAAAATTCCAGCTCTTACGATGATTGGTATAGTTTGCATGATCTTAAGTGTTGTTTTATAAACATTATTATTATTATTATTATTATTATTATTATTATTATTGTTCTCTCTAGTAGTGCTATATTATTCTATCAGCAGTCTCTCGTCATTTTTTGATGATGTTTTCATTAATAATAACGAGTCTTCGATCAACATGCGAACGTTCTCTCGCCTTCTACAGAACAAAAGGACGTCTGATTTATTAATTTGTGTCCTGTTAGCATGTTTAGCGAATAATCTCAAATCTTCTGCTAATCTCTCCGTTTCTATGACTATTAACTCGTTCAAAACATGTGCAACCTGTGGAGTCATTTGTTTCACTCGTTGTTGGTTATGACTATGAGTTGTCGTCGATTGTTTATTATGTTGTTCTTTCAGTTCTCGTTCTGCTCGTTTAATGATCTCGACTAAAAATCTATCTCTCACGTGTTGTTTCTCATCGTTACTGTTATCGTTATCGTTATCGTTATCATCGTCTTCTTCGTTTAGTTCTTCTTCGTTCATATTATTTTCTGACATCATCGCTTTCTGATTTTGTGCTGCTGCTGTTGTATGCAACATGCCTGATGAGATGTCTTCTCTGTTCTGATGGTTTTCCGCTTTTCCCCACAAAAATTTGTCCAACCAGTACAAAAACAAGGGAAAAACAACCTGACGCCTGACAAAAAAGAAGAAGCTTTACGTTTTACAGCTGTTTAGTATCATTGGGCGGCAACCTAACAATAATAATGTTTTTAAGACACGAGAGATTAAGAGAGAGATGTTCGTCGGTGTTCGTTGTCAAGGTTAACGAATAAATTGACATAATACATAGAGTTAATAATAATAATAATAACAACAACAACAACACTGTAATAATGGTCGCACCAGCCGCTGGAGGTATGCTGTTATTCAAACTATGGGTAATGAAGAAAGTAGCAGTACTCGCGGCTATCAGAGCGTTTGGGATTAAACGAGTGTACAGGCGCTCAGTGAAGTTTCTTGATTATATAACTAATAATAATAAAGAGTCATTGACGCATAAACGCATTAAAGGTGTGATTTATCAAACCGCTTTGAAGACTATGCAATTCGAGGACGCTTTAGCGAAGAAAGCGAGAGAGATGATGGATAACATTTTAAGAACAGGCAGTAGCACTGGTAAAATAACGAAATGAATATTGTACTGTACAAACGCTCGATTTTAAATTGTGTGTGTGTGCGCGTGCGTGCGTGCGTACCAATGAATGAATAATATATTTAATAATAATAATAATAGCAATAGTAATAATGAAACGTAGTTTTTAATAATAATAGCCAATTTCATTCATCGACCACTAAGACGCCAAAGTCGATCAAGATATCGAGTAAATACGATAACGCTTCAAACGCGCCGTCTTTTGTAAAAAATTCTTTCTTGATGACTATTGAACCGTTAATGATTTTTTTCTTATCATCATCATCGAATATATCTTCAAAGTCTTCCCCGAGAGCTAGAATTTCCCATATGTTCAATTCATCAGATTTGCGCTTATAACCATTAAATAATAATTCTCCATATTTACCGTCAAAATGTAGAATAATCGTGTTCATATAATCGAAATTCGTAAGCGAAGACGTGCTTTGAATTTTTAAAGTAGGTACAAATTTACCTTCAAATTTTACATCGCTATCTATTATAGACAGCGCGAGTAACAGATTTGGTCTTATGTGCGCATATCCAGTCTTTTCAATAAGCTTTGTAAATCGCGAACTTATATTCATTTTTTTCGCGTCCAACGCTAAAAGTTTTGAAACCGTAGTGCCCAAAACGAGTCCATTCGAGAGCGATGCATCAAAGGGAAGAATACGAATTAAAGGACACCAATTTTTGGAGCGTTGCAAATTTTTGTGATCTTTTATCCAGTCCATTGCGTCATCACCGCCATCGAAACGAAAATTGCTATGAGAATATTGCACGTGAGACTCCGACATTTGAACGTCTCCGTATATGCGATCTCTTGTCATTGTTGCGAATATTTGCTCCATCGCTAATCGTGCTGGTGTAATGTGTGCTATTCGGACATTGATAGAAATAGTTATTTCATCTGTAGCGCGTTCGCAACTTTCCACGTGATGCCATTCTCCTGCTCTAACCCTTAATAAATCACCTGGTAACATGATGATATTATCACATTTTTCATCGGCAGGAGCCAAGTCATCGTCGCCAGGTTTTCTTCCTAGGGACTTCCTACGCGTTTGGTTTCGCATTACTTCGTACGCGTTCCGAGCTTGAGTGTTGTTCATGCCGCTCGAGAGCGGGTTCTTATGGCCGGGCGCTATTTTCCATTGTTTCATTCCGCTCAACTGTAAGGTAAAGTTTAAGTTTTCGTCCCAGTGCCATTCCGCGAAATCGTTAATAACATCATCTTCATCTTCATCTTTCTTTCTATTCTTTGAAACATAAATTCCGACTTCAACGTCATGGCAAGAAAACATCTTAACTAGTTGTTGTTTAATTGCCACAGCTCCTGGGGCAAAACAAAAAGGTTGATTAATAGTCTTGCCATGTTCTCGTAAATCAACAATCATCTCCTCTATTTCATCCTCGTCGAATTCGTTATTATCGCAATCTCTGCACGAAAGCAAGAGTTTTTTCAAATCTGAATTAAAGAAGATCTTTTGAATAAAATCGAAAGACTCTTTTTGAAGCTTCGCATGTCTATTATTTCTAAAGTCTTCCTCTGAGTGATTAGTCTGATTGAAAACGTTGCGATATAAATTCGGTAAATCACCATGAGAAGTTCCAGAGAATGGGAAAATTCGTTCACCAACGAAAGAAGGTTTCTTAGAATTATATGCAAAGAAATTCACGAGCTCGATTGGGAGTTCAATATCGTTCTTAATTACATCAAATTGATTAATATCATCATCATTCTTTTCTTCGCGTTTTCTTTTCGTTGGCATTTTTTTTAAAGAAGAACGTCGAAAAAAGCAGAAAACCTAATTTTTTTACAAAACAAAGTAACAAACCTAATTAATTCCTAATAATTATTTACTCTCATCGCGCTCCGGCGCCTGCGACTTTTTCGAACTCTGATTATTCGAATAAAGATGAAACCCATTAGTATTCCAACGCCAGCCATTACCCAAGTCTCGTCACGAATCGGATGATGACGCGATACCTTTGATGTGACAACTCTCGACGATAATGTTTCGCCGATGAGTGTAGTGGCATCTTCATCTTTTACCTGATTATTTTGAAGATCCAAATGCTGCAGCGCAAATTTTTCATCACTCGCACGATTATTATTATTACTACTACTACTACTACTATCCCCGCCGCGAGCATTATCATGATCAGTGACATGACTAGGGATGATGTTGTCCAAAAGTTTACTAGAAAGCAGAGATGCCCATGACGACGACGATGTTGACTTTTTCTTGAACCCGGTTGGCATCCAGCTCGGAGTAGTATACGAAGATTTTGCTTCGTGGAAATTTAACGGCGATGAGGGCGAACATTTAGTAGTTCCAATATTCCCAGGTTTACCACCGAGTGTAGCAGAATATTCTTGAAATTTAATATCAGTTCTTCGCTCAGGGGCGTGTCCAATACCGGACATTGCCATTTGCAATTCAGCTCCTTCGGGACAAAATGAACGCGGACACGAACCTCCGGCGACATATTTAATGGCCATATTCAAGAAATTGTAACAGTTCGCAACCATATGGCTGGAATCCAGACAGTTTGAATCACTAAATACAAATACACGTCCACTGCCTACATCTGAGAGAGCGCAAATCGCGTGTTCTTGTGCTACATTACGCCGATGCGCCATAACATGATGTGTCGTCGCTTTAGTTTCAGCTGAGGCGTCAGCCGCTTTGTCAATCAACGATGCAGAGTGAACGAAAGCACCTTTCGGTGCGCTCATAACGTTAGCACCAGATGATATTCTAACTTGCTCATGTCCAATCGTTGCCTTACCATCGAGAACTCGATCACCAAAACTAAAACCATAGTCACCGAGTAAATCGTTCAGGGCCGGTACGTTAGCTCCACCAGTGATTGGAGTCCACCACTCGTGCGTGTTATCGTCAAAGAAACGCATCGTGTGCATTGTTTTGACATTGTACCATTCACCGAAGACTATCAATCCTAAACCTAAAGTTCTTACGTCATTCGATAACTTCTTACGTTCCTCTTTGGAGTATTCCTCCTCGGCGTCGACAATTAATATAGCTGCGTATAACGAGGCATCAAAACATGTAAACGGACCAGTTAGAATCTCCAGATAATACCCGTTATCAATGAGTGCGTCATACATTCCGTGAAAATTAGTATGTGGATGATCGCCGTGCCAATCTAAAACGTCCGCCTTGGCATCTAAGTTATCTCTCGGTACATACCCAGGCGGGTATCTCACGTTATGAAACTGGTCCCATAAAATGCGCTTGTCCCTCGCCGGTGTCGGAATGACGTTGACGAGAATGGGAACGACAACAGTAGATGATCGTATGTCGGACTCAAAAACACCACCTGATCCCATTGAAGGCGGGGAAACAACCGTAAATGAAATCGTACCCGTCGCTTTGCCTTTTAACATCTTCCCGCTCTCCTTCACTCGCACGTATATCGCTAAATACCCGGTCCAAGGCCATAACGTCTCCGAAAATGCAAATCGAACATCCAAGTGTTCACCTAAATCAGAAGATGACGAAGTGAACTTAGGCTCGGCATTTAAAGAACCGCGCACACCCATACCGTTCACAATAGTGGCGTTGAACATGAGCGGCATCATAGAATGGTAAATTGGTTGCTTGCAATGCGGCCAAGCGTAGTTGCACTGCGTGAGGTCAATAGTACCTGGTATCAAAGAAGCTCGTGGGAAATATTCTTTCAAAATTTTCGCCGATTTCTGTAAATTCAAGAATCCAGCACCTTGTTCGTACATCGTGATATCTGGAATACGATCTGCGCCTTCGACTAAAGCTTGCTTCATGGAGGCCGGATTCAATTTCAACCATCTCTCACGTTCGGGTATGACGGAAGCCAATAAGGTCACAGCACCGGCAACAACAGGCGACGCAACTGATGTCCCGGACAATGAACGACACCCTCCTGATATTCTACTACCAAACACGTCTTGCCCGAAAGCAACGAGATCAGGCTTTACTCTTCCATAACCTTCTGGCAAATCCCAAGTGGACATGCCCCGGGATGAAAACGAGGCAATTTTTTTTTCATAATTGACACCACCGACTCCAATTACATCCATCATATCTGCTGGATTATTCAACGTACCATATAATGGTCCATCGTTCCCAATTGCGGATACCATGATGATACCGTTTGCTGTGATTTCATTTATTTTATCCACAAATGGAGTATCCAAGTAATCGGGACCTCCAATCGATAAGTTAATCACGTGCATTTCAGTTGCAATTGCATAATTGATTGCATCGAGAAACCATGACGTGTAGGAGACTTGGTCGTTCGTGAAAACTCGAAAGGTGTGAATATCGGCTTCAGGGGCAAAGCCCGAGCATTGTGGAAAAGTCGAAGCAATCACTCCGGCAACAAACGTGCCGTGTCCAAGTCCATCTGCTAGGGTATTTTCGTGCGTCCAGTTCGATCGATCTTTCACGCGTCCTTTAAAATGCGCGTGGTCAGAATCAACACCTGTATCAAATATTCCAACTTTAACGTTCTGCCCTTTGAAACCTTGATTCCATAACGATTCTGCGTTGAACGACGTTGAAATTGCTTGCCCTCTACCGCTGGTATGCCTATTCGCGAGTCTATTTTTCAATCTTCTAAATCCTTTCCTAAAAGCACCTTTATTTCCTACGTTATTTTCATCATAATCTATGTCTTCTTCTTCTACTACTATATCTACATTTATACTCTCTGTCGATTTCGGAAAGCGAGTTAAGCGAGCGTCGAGGTAAACATCCTTTACGCCGAGTTCGCGTGCGAACGGTTCCTGAAGAGAAGCTTTCAGAAGCGATTCGTTCGTAGAACTCACGAGTGCGAAATCTGTAGGAAACGATTGTGCTTTATTATTTCTATCCAAAATTGTATGTTCGTTGGAAGAAAAAGTTTTTGTTGATGTTGATAATAATAGATCGTCATCATCAGAACCGTTCATGAATAGAATATGCCGAAGCGTTTTTCTATGCTCTTCTTGCATTTTGTACGAAGTGAATCTGACTATAAATGTCTTTTTCTTCTTCTCTGGCGACTCCTGCTCTATGTCGTCGATTGAATTATTAATAATATTACTCATTCTAGTGCATTGTTGAGCTACTATTCGACTATCGTTACTACTTCCGCTCTTCTTCTCATTACTTCTCAACGTCATCATCATGAAAGCATCATCATCATCTTTGTTTTTGTTGTTTTTGTTGTTGTCGTCGTCGCGATGACTTCTTTGAAGAAATGAAGAAAACTCTGTTGCTTCGCATTTATTGAATAAAGTTATTGCATAGAATATGAAGAATATCGATATTAATAGCATAGTGTTGTAATATTTACTATTATTATTTATATTGATCGACATCATAATCTCGCACGTATGATGTACGTGCGTACGCACGTACGTACACACACACACACACAAATAACGAAGAAAGAAAGAAGTATATTTTTTGTTTTTGTGAATTATATGTAAAGTGAATTTATACATCATGTTTATTCCAACGCGTAGGTCTGTAGATGAAATCAACGAATGAATGAATTGATTGGATAAAAGTGCTGCATAGTACTACATCATATCTAGTAATACGATACTTCTTTGATGTATTTATCAGCCGCATTTTTACTTCGCAAAGCTACTCGCTTAGAGGCGTACTCGTATTTCACCAAAGTCTCTTCGTACGCTCTTTTCGCTACGCTTAAAGCGCGGTATTCATCCTTCGTTTGTCGATATAAGATCGCCGCTCGATCACGTCTCGCTTTCTCACGCGCTGAAAATTCTTTCGCGATTCTTTCCAAGCGGTCTTCATGCATGGAGTTCTCGACGCATAAACGACGAAGGATAGTTTCGTTAGCTTCTACGTTTCTTTCCATGGCGTCTCGCTCGGTATCGACCGAAGTGCGCTCGCGCTCGCGCAAATCATCTATTTCCTTCTCGCGACTGGTCAACAACGCGTTCGCTTTTTCAATCTCTTGCACTTCTGTTTGCGCAATCTGCTCGCAAATTTTTCCAAGCGCTTGATTGTTCTGTTTCAATATTTTTTCTAAACACTCGCTTCGTAAGAACTTTTCAAACTTCTTCTTCGTCTCGATTGCATTTTTGCCGAAAATTTGTGCGCTCCCTTGTGTTTTCTTTCGAATTTCTTCAATAACAATTTTATTTTTCGTTAAAACTTCGGCATAGTTTGCATCCGAGAGTCGTAAAATGTGCGAAAGACGTTCGATTATTGCTCGCTTATTCACTACGCTTTCTTTCATCTTCATCTTTTTCATAGCGCGTTTGCTCGCTAAAAATACTTTCTTCTTTCTCGTAGGTGTTATCGTCGTAGTCGCGTCATTATTATAATTATTATTAACTTCTTCTTCTTCTTCTTTTTCTTCCATTTCTTCTGTCGCATTTTCATCTTCTTGATCATCATCATCCTCGTCATATTCTCCTTCGCTTATGTCACTTTCAGAGTTTTGATTGTTCGCCTGCTCCTTTATTACCGCCGATAGCGTATCTATTTCAACAAACTCGCCTTCTTCATTTGACTCTATAGTATTATTTATCTCTTTCCCTGCATCGTCGAGCATTTCAAAATACAAACTCATCTTTGCATCTTCTGCTATGTCTGTTCTAACTTCGTGTCTTAATTTTGCGTGCGTCTCAGCTCTTTGCGCTTCATTTTTTTCTATTTCGGTCAAAACGTCTTTCGATATTTTCCCCTCCCTCGTCTCGCTCTCTAAAATTATTCTAAGAAACTTTCCCATCGTCTGTCGCGCTGAGTTTATGATGTTCTCGTCTTTTTCCTCTTCTTCTTCTTCTTCGTCCTCATCGCGATCGATAATCTTGTTTTGTCCTATACATGAAAGATAATCTTAGTTAGGTGTATTAATATGTGTTCAGTCTTCTTCGCGCGACGAAAGAAGGAAAGAAAGAAAGAAAGAAGCTAAAAATAACTTCCTTTGTATAAAAAAAAAATACAAACGAACGAGCTGACCTTCTTCATTATTCGATGATGATAACGAACGCTTCTTGTTATTATTAGTACTAGCGCTCCTTAATCTAGCTCGTTTACGTCTCGCGCGTATTCTAGATTGTTTCGCAACAGAAGCCGCTGCGTCCATTTAAAGTATTTTTTTATTCGAATTACCGCGCGCGGTATGTTTTTTATTATTTTAGCAATAAAATCATGCAGTTAGCGGTTAGGTATCTTTTTTGAAGGGCATTTACGAGCCCATTTTGGGCATATCAGCATATCCAAGCTGATATCTAAATATCATACTCCATAATAACGTGAATGTGAAAAAATAGAAGACGTTGTAGTACTAAATATATTGATGCCGTACTCGCAATACCGTACAATTATATCGCAATCACACACACAAGAGCACAGCACACTATACGTGCTATACTGAATGATGACTGATGAAACACTCTTATTGATAGTGATGGAATATTAAAATTATATCAAAATGCCATCGATTAACTTCTCAAAGCTTCTAATAGAAGAACGAAGAAAATTGAAAGAGAAGAAAGAACAAAAAGACCAACGGTCGTTATCGTCATCATCAATATCAAGAGAACAATTATTATCATCATTAGCAGAAGCGAGAGCTGATGAGCAAATGACCGATGTGGACTTCTTCAAGGAGCACTTTTTTACGATGAAAGAGATTGATTTTGAGAAACATAGAGTGTGTTATCGCGGTCAAGAGAGGAAGTTCATACCTGGATTGTTCTACGTCAACGATTTCATTTCGGAGGAAGAAGAACGAAGGATCGTCCGAAATATATATATAACACAAACACCTAGTTATTCGACTACATCTTCATGGGTTGAGAGTGGGAAAAGGAAAATTTTAAACATCCCAAACGTTGATGATGATAAGAACACGCCTGATTTCATTAACGCATTGATGAAGCGGTTGAGAGAAACTACTGCAATGGCAGGTGATTCAGTAGAAGCTAACCACGTTCTCATAAACGAATATAAAGATTGCAAAGGCATCGACCCCCATTTCGACGGTTTCGTTTATAATCCGTACGTATGCATCGTAACGACGAGTGGAAGAGCTTTAATGGATTTTTGGGCAAAAGAAGAATGCGGTTCCGATACTGATTTAAAGAAGAAGAAGAAAAAAGAAGACGTAATAAAAGAAAACGAAGACGAAGAGGAAAAACATGATGAAGAGCCAGTGGCTCAAATACTTTTGCAACCGCGCTCGCTTTTAATCTATCGAGACGAGAATAACGATCAAAACGGAGCTTATTTTCTTCGACATGGAATTAGACATACAGAAACAGATGACTGTTCATTAGCGCACGCACAGTCGTTGGAAAAAGTGAACAAAGAAGAAGAGGATATTTCAAATTTACCGAGAAGTAAATTGAGACATTCGATCGTATTCGTGCGAAAAATCGGCGAGCGTAGATAATTTTTATTTAAATAGTGTAGTATTTTGTATATATACTGGTGGTATTGTACAAAGCGCCAAAGCTACGGTGGCGTCCACGCTTTATATTTCTTCCAATCCTTAATCCCTTTCTTGTTGAAGAAATGCCCTTTCGGGTAATGTCTCCCTTCGTTCGATGCGACTGCTCCAAACTGTTTCGATAATTTCATGTACACGGCTGGTATTTCATATTTAACTTCTTGCTTTAAATCTGGTTCGTCCGATATATAATGTAACCATTGATGCCATTCACGCGGCACGTTTGCCGGGTTATAGTCGTTCAAATCCTTATACTTCACCCATCTGGATCGACCTTGTTGTAATTGCGTGTTTTCATAGTATTCGTTCTCGAACTGATCTGTTCCGACTAATCTGCCTCGCTTATGATTAAGCCAGTTCACTGATCCGTCTAATATTTTCAATAAAGTCGATCCTCCAGTAGTTTGAACGATATTATTACTATTCTTTGAATAACTCGAAGTCTGTATTTGTCTCGTTTTTTGTGACTTTGCGTTTATGACGATGTTTAATAAATTAGTACTATTATTATCTCTTATTATTGTCATTATCCCTTTATTATTATTTCTGATCATGTTTCTTAACAACACGTCTCTAACGGCCATGATACGATCGTTAATATATATATTATGTGTGTTGTGTGTGTGTATACAAGCGTACTACTTAATACTGTGCCGTGTGACTGTGTGAGGAAAGAGCCTCTCCCTATTAAAATTGTCTCTCTTCTGCTGTTCTGCAGTCAAGTCAAAGTCAAGGCATAAATTTGGGCGAAAAATTCAAACATGCACTGATGCATAAACAGGTGGTGATATTGTGCTCACCTTCCAATAGGAGATCCGCTTGAACATTAAGTTGTAAAATGCAGTCTGAAGAAGCTGATCATTGTGAGAATAATAATAACACAGAGTATTGAACCACACAACAGACAAAAAAAGAGATCGAAATAAATATAGTACAATATAGTACACACAAAACATACCGATAATTTCTTGTCGTTGTCGTTAATATTGTTGTCGTCAATAATACTACTATATCTATATATTGTTAGTAATATTACAATTAACTTTCTTAAATAAAACGAAAATGATGAATGAGAGAAGAAGATCGTCCAGAAGATTCACAACGCTGTTTGCTTTGATCTTTCTGTTATCGTTCTCTTTAATCTTAATCACAAATAAATCATCATTCGCACTCGCAGAAGAAGATGATGATAATGGAGAAGATACTGAGGGTGAGATAGATACAAAATCGACAGTGGAAGAAGAGAACTTGAACGACCCAGGATCGTTCGGTGAACTACCGAGTTATGGAGAAAACGATTCGTTCGGGAGAAGGACTGGCAGTAGATGGACCGGCGCTGGAGCGGCGATGTTATGGGACGTTGGAGAAACGTTCGAGAAGGCGTGGGATGCTGGCTATAAGAAGATCTCATCGCATGCGGCGCCACGCTTATCAGCCGCGCACGATTGGTCGCATAAATACGTACACGATAACATAAGAGAATACGTCCCGAAAGAGTATTCGCCTTTCGTTGCGGCAGTGATTACGTATTCTCTGCCTTTATTACCAGTATTGGTCGTCGTGTTCATAATGAATAGAATAACGACTATGTTGAGCTTACAAAAAGTTCTCCTGATTGCGAACACATATAACGCCACGTATTGTTTCATTTTATGGTTCATAAACGCCTTAACCGGGAACGAACCGATGGCGAGTTTACAAGCCTCGAACGAAGCGGATTATATAATCTTACAATTCTTAAAATGTGTTTCGTACGCATTTTTCTTATTATTGCAATTGTTCCACATCGTTATTCTGATGTCCACAAAGGCGGAGACGATGAAGACAGTAGCGATTGGAAACTTCTTCTTATCTATTTGCATCGGGTTTCATTATTTCATCAAGGTCTGGTCGCCAGCGATGCACGGCCATCCACCCGCGACTTCGCAGATTACGTACATTTTATATTCCATGATGTTTGGAACGATGGCTTACTCAAGTTATTTGCGCGATCCGCAAGAACGAGCTCAAGTCGCTACGGTTAGTCAAATGTTCGGCACTGATAAACAGTTTTAAATTAATTTTACAATTCTACTATTATACATTAAAAATACAATCATAGCACGACATTCTTTAAATATAAAAGTAATCATGTAGCAGTTATTGTTATTTATAATCACACGTAGCTTTTTCTTGCTGCGTTCGTTTTTACAATTTCCTATAAAAATTACTTTTATTTTCTCCCTGCCTGCCTGCTGATGCCACTTGCAACTCGTAAAAGAGAAGAAACATCATCACTCATCGCTCTGGCGATCTTCATCACTTCTTCACACGCTCTTACTATACATATAACCCATTAAATTTGTACGTTCACGATGACAGAGAGTAATCAGCAACAACTAAATTCAAGCACTGCTCCGAAAATTGAGGACGCTCAACAACAACAACAACTATTATTATTGTCAACATCCTCATCACAAGCCACAACAACAACGACAACTTTACCTTCGACTTCAAGTTCACAGAATACGAATAACATCTTATTGCAATTGAAAACTGATGAACGTTTTCAGGCGTTCTTACAACAAGATTTCTCTGCTTCGAAATATGCTTCAGAAATTCTATCCGTCAATAGTACTTATTCTTTAGGGGCAAGATCAGCTATTGCATTTAATCAACGCAATGATAGTAATAATAATCAAATTAATAATCAAATCGATATTCAAAAACAGTCGCAGCAGTTACAGGAGGGTATACAGATTTTAGAAAAAGCAGTGAAGGACGAGGTCTTGAAGTCGTACGATGTCTTAATGGCTCAATTATTGGGCGTCGAATCGGCCGAGGAGGTTTTGATCGATCTGCGCGACGGCGTTAAAGAGTTGCATGAAACCATCGAGAAAGTGAAAACGGAGATAAACGAACCGCATAAGATTGTGAGTGAGAAAACGAAACAATTAGAACGCTTAACACGAACTGTTGATGTTTTACATAGAGTCGTAAGAGCGCTTAAACTCATCGAACGATTAAGAAATACAATCAACATAAACGAGACAAGTAATACGAATAATAAAACAAAGCAACTTCTTCCTCCTCCTCAAGTCGTCGTCGATTATGCAAAAGCGGCAAAGTTAATTCACGAATTGAGAGAACTCGAGATAGAAAAAAGCGATAGTCTCGTTGGCGTCGAATGCGTCGACGCACAACGCGAATGGGTCGTGCAAGTACAAAAACTTGTTAGGAAAGAAGCGAACGAAGCTTTGAAACGAGGGATGGAAGTACAATCGCAAGCAGACGTCGGTAATGCCTTGCAAGTGCATTATAACTTGGACGAATTATCAATCGCGGTTGATATACAAGTGAACCAATACGCGTCAATTGCGATTGAGGCAATTAAAGAAGCCTTAGATTGGCAAAAAGTGCAAAGCGCAGCCGCTCAAGTCGTAAACCAAAGCGGTCTTTCAAAAAAATCCACCGCGTTGCCATCAAATTCAGCGTCAACGAGCTATCTTAATAATATTAATAATAATAGAACCCATGGCATCTCTGGTGGCCAAGAAGAGATATATCAAAACGTTCTATGGGAGCGACTCGAATACGGCTTCGAAGTCGTTTATGAATCCGCTATGAGCGTTTGGCATCTACAGCGTGTTTTAGCGAAGAAGCGAGATCCTCTTTCTCACGTGCTTTTCCTCGACGAAGTTAGAAATAGCAGCATGAATAATAATGCCGATCATTTACCGTGTGCGAATTTTTGGATTTTATTAGGAAAAGGAATGACGGATCATATGAGCAAGACGCACGCTTCGGCTGGTTTCGTTCGCGACGTCTTATTGCAAGGCTATCCGAACCTCATGAATATAATCGAATCCATACACGAGAGATGCTCGAAAGATGGAGATTCTAAGGGCGTTCCAGGGTGTGTTCGTAAAGATGGAGCAGATTTGTCTATTCTTAGACGATCGACTGATGCCATTTCGCACACTTTTTTCTCGAGATCGTTGAACAGATTATCCGAACCAATAAATACTGGCTTTTCATCCGGTCGAAACATGAGCCGAAGCGACTCGGATAAGTTACTCGTAAGAATTAGGGAAGAAATGGTTTCCGTCGAAGGTCATCCGAGCTTAGTTTCCTCGTGCGCAGGGGGAGTATCGAAAGCTTTAAAATTGCTCGCGCAAAAAGCTGAGTATTCCATATCGAGCACGGATTGGACTTTAGAAAAGCATAAAATTTTCGCCGGCGAACCGCCTTCGTCGGCACAAAGAATAAATTTAGCCATCGCCACTGAGTTGAACTATATCGTTGATTTGTTGCAACCAGTAGTGAATCAATACGCGAACGTTCCAAAAACATCTTTACAAGCCGGGATCGATAGATTAAAAGAGGCGTGTTTTGCCTCGCTGGCTCCTCTTTTCGAAGCGTTGGAGGAAAAAGTAGAAAAGTTTATTCTATCTCGCGTACACGACGAAGACTGGGAAAACAATTCGAATCCGTTACCGGGTGGCAGTTCATACGTCTCGAGTTTAACGACCACTTTGAAATTGTTCCAAGAGAATTATCTGAACGGGTTGGTTTCTGGACATTTTAGTTCATTTGGCGCCGATAGTCAAATGAGCGGTGGTAGTTCTTTGAATAGTAGAAAAACAACAACGAGTAGTAGTAAAGGTTTAGGCGTATCGGCGACGAGTTCTGGCCCTATTCTCGAAACTTGCGGAAAATCGTTCGAAAACATCATCGATTGTTTCGTACAAAACGCTTCTCTCGTTCAAAAAATCTCTATGTCTGGCTCGAATCGTTTAGCGAAGGATTGCGTAGAAGTTGAAGCCGCTTTGCGATCACATCTTTTATTTTTCGGGCCATTAACATCGGACGATCCGAAAATTGCAAATTTGCACGCATTTAAACGTCTCATGTTTTGTGATACGAAGCAGATTTTGAGCGTTGTTGGGAAATCTACAGCGCCAGACGCGGGTAAAATGCTCCTTCTAGAGATTCATCACTTATATTCACAATGCGATTCGACGAAAATTACCACGCCTTGGGCAAGAGCAGGAATGAGTCCGAAACAATATTATACGTGGTGGAAGTCGCAAAAAACTAACGTGAAGGAAGTATTAAGGGGCGTGCATGGAAGCTTAGACGCCTCAAAGGCTGAAGACGAAGTAACGAGAGTGATGCGCGATTTGTGTCGACTTTTAGACGACTCGGTTGCGATTCGTTAGAATTTTTTGCGTTGTATATTGTACATTGTTTATATTAATTATATATATATATATATATATATTAAGAGTTTGTACCTTCTTCTCTCTTCAATTCGATTATGCTAAGCGCGTCGTTTAATCCGGTCTCTGAATGGAACCGTCCAAAGACGACAGTCGCTGTAGAGTCCGAATTTAATACACCTCTCTTAAATTTGAAAATCAACTCCGACGCCGTCGATACTTCTTTAATTTCTTTACATGATTCAATATCAGAGTATTTAGCAACTATCTTCGCTCCTGCGTTGCTCGATTGTGAAGTTGTTGCAGATAAAGCGAAACAGATATGCGAATCACACAAAAACAAAGCACCTGCAAAGCTCATGCCCACGTCCGGCGTAAGATTATTACTTTTACACGTATACTCTTGCATTAAATAACACGATACGGCATCGACCAACACGACATCTGCTGGTAATTCAGGAAACAGAACATCAATTTCAGTACTTAAGAGCGAAGACGATGGATCAGCTAAATCGCCTCCGCGCGAGTCCGAGAGCGCAAAGAACTCCTCCTTGATAGAGCTCGTCACTTGCGAAAATGCGTTCGTGATCTCATCAGTGACTGATTTCGCAGCAGCCGACACTTCCGAAAATGGATCGACGATGTCAATAGAAGAGTCTTCGTCTTCATCATTAATGTGTTGTCTCGACGATGTCCTTTGTACGCGAGCCGGTGACTCCAATCTCGTCTCGGTATCGAATAAGTTAAACTGTAACTTCGTGAAGAAATCTGCCGCTGATGAAGCGAGTTCTTCGACATCTTTCTTTACGACATATGCAGCGTCTTGTGCATCTTCCAACATTCGCGATACTGGTGATAATGGTTGATCTTCTTCTTCTTCTTCTTCTTCTTCTTCTTCTGTTGTTTTAAAATTGGTACTGGTACTCTTATTCTCTTCATAACGACCGTCATCGGTAGCGCTCATTTCTGAATATGCTCGTTCTAATTCGTCGTATTAATATAAGTCATATACAAAATAATTGCTTAATTACGTACAGTAATTGTTTTGATACTCTTCTCCGCGATGAAGAGAGAGTTAAAACAATAACAAATAACAATAATAATAAATCCCAATAACTTCCCAAGAGAACAAATCAACAAAACGAGTAACTGAGTAACGAGAGGAATTATTATTTCAAAATCTCATCATAATTTTATTCACTTTTCTGCGGCGCACACAAAAATGTCATCTTCTTCTCAATATAATAATAATAATATTAATAATAATAATCTTGATGAAGACGTCATAGAAGAACAGTACGGTGATTATGACGATCGAGTACGAGAACAAAAAACCGCGACATATAACAGAAGAGAAGAGTCCTTCACCAGTGATGATTCGAGACCGTATACACCACCATTACCACCACTATCAACGCCAGAATATGTTCGATATTTACAAGAACAACGATTAGGGGGAGGAGGAAATGATAGCGACAGTACACCTTATGCGACACCGAAGCTTTCATCAGCGAACGACGACAAAACTTTCTTTTCTTTAGCTGCTTCTTCCTCTTCACAACAAAGAAGAGATAAATATGATTTCGATCTCGATGCGAGAGAACGGCAACGGAGAATAAAAGAGGATGAGAATTTTGCTCCAATCCTTGGTCCAGATAGAAACCCGTCACTCTCGGGGTCTAGAGCGAACTCGCAAGAGAACTTAGTCGAGCTCGAGAGGCGAGCGATGGTGAACAACGCGACTGCGGCAGCGAATAATCTACTCGGCGGCGCGCAACAACAACGACAACAACAAGATGGTGATGGCCAAACACAACAACAACAACAACAACAACAAAAAGATTTCGATACAAAAACGAATGGTACTAATAATAGTCAACAGCAGCAAAGAAAAACGACAGAGTTGAAAGACGTCGCGGTATCACTTTCCGACGATCCTTCCTCGCCAAGACATCCGAAGAACATCGATAGCGCTTTGAATTCTTCTAAAATTGCAAACAACAAAGGATGGCTTCGAGTTGATAGCACTGGACGATTGACGAAATTAACTATTGAAAAGCATAAAATATCACACATGCTTCGCGTTCCGATTCGAGATTTGCGCGTTCTCGAACCGACGATGAGTTCATCGTATTCAACTTCGATTTGGTGCAGAGAGAAATCAATCGTTGTGAATTTAGAGCAAATTAAAATCTTAATCACGGCTGAGGAAATCATTTGTCCAGATTCGCAAAACTCTGCAGTCGTTGAGAGATATATTCCAGAGTTACAACGGCGATTGCGTAGACGCATTAAAATGAAAGAATCGAGTTTGAAAGAACAAGAAGAGAATAAAGGAAGCATGAAGGAGTCATTCTCAAGTTTTACGTTAAGCGATATTGAAAAGAAAACGGGCACTGTTGAGCGAAAACTTTCTAATAATAATAATAAAAGTGATACTAAGAACAAGAATACTAATAAAGATGAAAACAATAGCGGATATACGTCGTATGATGAAGAAGAAATGAAAGGGCACGAAGGCGGTCACCATCGCAATTCTTTCGATAATTTTGGTCGTCCAACAACAGATTGCTCGGATTTTTCTTCCGAAGGTGGTTCGGACGAGACTCTACCTTTTGAAATGATTGCGCTCGAAATTGCGCTCGAGATGGTATGTAACGCGCTCGAAGTTGAAAGCGATAAAGTCGAGCGCGAAGGTAAACCGCAGCTCGAGAAGTTGAGACAAGATGTCAATCAAACGAATCTTGAAAAGGTGCGCAGAGTGAAGAATAGATTAGTTAGAATAAACGCTCGCGTAACCAAAGTTCGAGAAGAGATTCAGAGGTATTTAGATGATGACTCTGATATGCGCGATTTATATCTTACTCGGAGACTAAAAGAAGAACATAGACAAAACACCGTTCGATCGAATAGAGATAATAATACTCCTTCTCGAAACGGTCGCGGTTTAAATTCTCAACCGCCTCTTTCGCCTTTGAATATAGTTCAAAATCAATCGCAAAGAACGCCCGGGAATCAAAATCCGACATCGCCGACTAGCAATGGCGGACAACAAGCAATCATCGGGCCGAACGGAGAAGTTTGGGACGAGGATAAAGATTTACAAGAAGTAGAAGATCTCTTTGAGACGTATTTTACTCACATTGATTCGACGTTTAGAAATCTGGAGCAATTGAACGAGTACATCGACGATATGGAAGATTTAATCGAAATCGAACTCGATTCTAAGCGGAATCAATTGATTAAATTGGAGCTATTATTGACGACAGGGACTTTGTGTTTAAGTGGCTTCGGCGTCGTCGTTGGTATCTTCGGAATGAATATTAAAAATGGGATTGAAGGGTCGGCGTCTTCGTTTGATTTAGTCGTCGTCTTGTGCGTTTTAGGATCAGTTTTGACATTCGTCGCGATTGTCCAGGCTTGTAGACATTTTAGATTGTTTTAAATGAATAACATAACAAATGAATACGACGTTTAAATACATGAAATTAGTTCAACGTGCGCGCGTGTTATTATAGCATAGGTAACGTTGTAACTTCGAAGTTGAAATTCGACAACCCTATTAGGTTTCCCTATTAGGTATTGAGAAAATCATAATAACAAAATCTTTTTGCGTAAAAACGTCATAAAAAAGCCGCGAGAAATCATCGATTAAGAATGTATTAAATACATATAATACGTCTAAAATAACGCCGCTTCGATCAGAACACTCATTTGCTGCAACTCCCGATCGTTGTTTTATAGCCGATCAGCTCGTGTCGATCAAAGTTACTAGTGTCGCTTTTTGTTAATGCGATTTGTGATGTGCGATGCGCGACTCTTGGAAAGAAAAAATATATTTTTATTCTCGAGAAAAACGCCGACGATA
>Ga0209830_10000642_pt1 | contig 35110 bp, 51 predicted proteins | sample ArcticOcean_MG_C_12_FD_187439 | JGI IMG/M metagenome (GOLD analysis project Ga0209830, IMG submission 187439) | Marine microbial communities from western Arctic Ocean - ArcticOcean_MG_CB8_130 (SPAdes) (version 2) | ecosystem: Environmental > Aquatic > Marine > Oceanic | place: Arctic Ocean...
GAAACAGATCAGAAAAAACATGCTGGCCGCAAAGCCAAGCAAACAGTGTGGCAAATGTTATGACCAAGAGAAGTCAGGATTCTTCTCACTACGTTTAAGTTCAAACAAACATTTTGGACACAACATAGGCATGGTTGAGAACACACAGGAAGATGGAAGTGCAGATTTCGTAATCAAGTATTGGGATATAAGATTCAGTAACTTATGTAACCTTGCTTGTAGGAGTTGTGGTACATGGTTCAGTTCGAACTGGTATGAGGACCACAAGAAGCTGACAGGCAGTCCGCCTAACCATGCAAAGATCCTGAAAGTGGGCAGAAGTAGTAACGACATATGGGATCAGATGCTGGAGCAGTTTGAACATGTGGAACAGTTTTACTTCGCTGGAGGAGAACCAATCATAATGGAAGAACACTACAGGATATTAAAAGAACTGGACAGACGTAAGATGTATCATGTGAGATTAATTTATAACACAAACTTCACAAGAACAAAATACAAAGATATTGATGTGCTGGAACTATGGAAAAAATTTGACTCTGTTTCGATCGGAGCAAGTCTAGACGCAGAAGGGGCCAGGGGAGAATACATGCGTAAAGGAACTGTGTGGAAAGATGTTGTAGCAAACAGGAAACGTATGTTAGAAGTTTGTCCAAATGTTGATTTTTACATATCAAGTACGGTAGGACTGATCAATGCATTACACATAACAGACTTTCACAGGAATTGGGTAGACCAAGGCCTTCTAAAACCACAAGACTTTAATTTTAACTTGTTACAATATCCCTATGCACAAAGGATTGATCTTTTGCCAGAGTCATTCAAACAGCAAGTAAAAGAGAAATTTGAGAAGCACATTGAATGGTTACGTCCACTGGATAATCTTACCAGGGCAACAAAGGGATTTGAATCGGGACTAGATTACATGATGAGAAGAGACAACAGCAAGGACATGCAACAGTTCAAAGACACAATGAAAAAGATGGATGTTATTCGGGATGAAAACATACTGGAAACATTTCCTGAATTGACGGAGTTGTATGAAAAGAATTAAACCAAACGAGGGAAATAAAACGTTCTGCATGGCTCCATGGACACATACATTCATATCGCCACAGTTGGAAAGACGACTTTGTTGTGCTTCATTGGAAAAATCTACTAATTTTAAACAGTACATAGATAGCAGTGGCCCTGACAACAAAGAATTAAAAATGCTTTCACTTAAAGAACACTGGAATTCAGCATACATGAAAGACATAAGGGTAAAACTAATGTCGGGAAAAGAAATACCTCAATGTGCTACGTGTAATCATAAATTGCTCAATGCCCAAGTATACAGACAGCACTTCAACAGGTTCTACGAACATCAAGTAAATGAAGCATTTGAAAAAACAAAAGATGATGGTGAAACAACAATGGAAGTTACTAGTTGGGATTATAGATTCAGCAACTTGTGTAATTTTACTTGTAGGATGTGTGGACCGCCTTTGAGTTCAAGTTGGGAAACTGAGAATAGAAAAGCAGGTAAAACGGAACCATGGATGCAGAAAGATATAAAGGAGCAATTACAGAAGTTCCACGATCAGCAAGTAGTGAAGGAATTTACAGAAGCAGTCGAGAACAAAAGTGTCAAAGAATTTTACTGGTGCGGTGGCGAACCTCTTATGTGGAAAATACACTGGACCGCTATGCAACGAGTAGTAGAGCTAGGATATGCAAACGAGGTTTTTGCAAGGTACAATTCAAACATGAGTAGGATTACATTCTTTGGAAAAAACCTATTCGATGATGTGTTATCAAAATTCCAAGACTGGCAAATAAATGCTTCTATTGATGCAACCGGGGAGATCGGGGAATACATCAGGACAGGGTTGAAATATGACGAATGGTTAGAGAACATGCGTTATGCAAGGAAATGGATCAGACATCCTAGGCAACTACAACTAGACCTTACTGTGACCTTACCCGGGCTGTTTGATCTGGAAAACATGTACGAGTTACAGAAGGATTTGGAAATACCTTTACTATGCAAGAAAGTATTCACATTTGCACCAGACACATACATGAGTCCGTTATTTCTGCCGAGGAGACTGCTTGATAAGATTGTAATGAAAGTGAAAGAAAAATACAAAGATGAAAAGAAGAATGTTTTTAACCTAGCGTTCCTTGAAGGATTGAACGATCTGATGAACCATCCAACCAATGACGAAAAGTATGACAAGGAAACTTGTGAACAGGGATGGCGAGACGGGAAAGGCCAATGTGAAATGATCGACAAGCGTAGGGGAACTGACATTAAGAAGATATTAGCAATAGATCCAGAGGTATTAGAGTGGTGGACAAGTATATAAAATCAAATGTTTGTCCGTTGCCGTGGACACATCTGGAAGTTGATGTGAACGGGGGAGCATCGCCGTGCTGTCTGTATAAAGGCAGTGTACCGGGGGTCAAAGTATACGAACAGAGTTTAACATCAATACAGCAAACGGAATACATGACAGACCTGAGGACACAGTTCAGGAACGGCGAACGTCCTACGGGTTGCCAGAGCTGTTGGCAGGAAGAAGATGCAGGTAAGACATCCAAGAGACAGAACTCCATATATAAAATGAAGACAAGTCTCACAGAATGGACACCCAATAGCGAGCCAACACTGAAATTCATTGACTTTAAGCTAGGCAACGTGTGTAATCTCAAGTGTAGGATATGCGGATCATGGAGTTCCTCAAAATGGGCTCAGGAGGAGATAGATTATGAAACGGCCAAGGGCGGAGATAATCCTCTTGCAAGGAAACAATTAAAAGAAGGCGGATGGCCAAAGCGTAACCCACAATTTTTCGAGGATCTAAAGGAAGATCTCGCACACGTGGAGTATTTTGAATTCACCGGTGGTGAACCGTTCATGATCAAGGACCACTTCAAGATACTGATGCACTGTGTGGAGATGGGCTATGCCCGGAACATAGACATCCACTACAACACCAACGGCACACAGCTACCACCACAGGAGATATTTGACCTATGGAGTTGTTTCAAACATGTTGAGGTAGCGTTCAGTATTGATGACGTGGGAGAACCTTTCGAGTATCAGAGGCATCCTGCCAAATGGCGAGAAGTGAATCAGAACCTTATCAAGTTTAAAGAAATGAAAACCCCTAACATGGACTTCCAGATATGTTCCACAGTTAGCATATTCAATGTGTTCAACTGGGCCAAAATGGCGCTGTGGGTCGCACAGTTCCAACCCAAGTTCTTCTATGTGAACACCTGCTTCGATCCAGATGTTTTCAACATACAGACACTACCAAGACAGGTCAAAGACATAGTAATGGACAGGTATGGCATGCTGACAGACTATCAGCCCAGCATACGATTCATGAATGCCGCAGATAGGGACACTCCTGAGATACGAGCAGAAAGAAAAAGAAGAATACTACAAACAGACCAGTACAGGAAAGAAAATTTTGCTGACATGTTTCCACTTTTAAATAACATATTGAGGATATATGAGTAAATTTATAGCAGGCGGATGCAGTTTCACATTTGGACATGAGCTGAGTGACGACGAAAAAGGAAAAATACCCAGCAAGAAATCATGGGCTCATGGATTAAAACCAACAGACCATGGATATGTCTGTACGGCACATCCAGGATCCGGCAATTCGGGCATTGCTAGACGTGTGTTCAATGCAGTGGCCAACAACACTGACATCAAATGTGTGGTAGTCATGTGGAGTTTCAATTCACGATATGATTGGGCCATGCCCAGACACAGGGATCTAGAGGACACACGTTGGGCGACTATATCACCATGGGACACCAACATGGCGGCAGATGAAAGGCACAATGCACTGGCAGGCTCGGAGGCACATCAGGAACAGTGGAAACGTAGACAAGACCTCATGATAGAAACAGGAGTAACACCTTTTGCGGAAGCCATCTACAGGCATGGTGCAAATGAATACCACGAAACATATCTCAGTTGGAAGAGCATAATCTGGTTGCAGAACATACTGGAGAAGAAGAAAATACCATTCATGTTCACACTGGCAGACAACAGCCTGTTCTACAAGGAGTTTGAACAGCACAAGGATCAAGATCCTTTCATGAATGCACTGCACGGCGAGATAGATCTTACCAAGTGGTTCACGTTTGGCGAACGTATGATGGGATTCAACCAATGGGCACTTTTAAATGATTATCCCAGAGGAACCACACATCCGCTTGACGAAGCACATCAAGATGCTGTAAAATTAATGTTACCGCAGTTTAATAAAATAATAGGAGACAAATAATGTTCACTTGGATAAAGAAGATCATCAACAAGTTCAAGCAGGAACTTGCTTACCGCAAGAGACTGAAAGAACTCAAGAAGAAAGACCCATTCATATACAAATAGCATGGAACAGATAAAGAAACGTATCAAGGAGGTGTTTGCAAAGGCACCCAAGTTTGAGCTAGTGGAGATGCCCTTTATAGAAGTCTCAGAGGATCCAGTCAGACCGGAACTGAGTATGGAGTTCAGACAAGCGTACGGCAGGAAGATTTACGGCATCAAGGATGAGGAAGGTGATATCGCCGCGGTGATGTGTTTCGCATTCACAAATGGAATTCCCAAGAGTGTTGAAGACATGGATGCCATGAGCAAGGACGCCGCCATGCAGGCAGTACACAGGGCAGGTGTACAAGGTTCGATGGCAATAGCATACACGGTATGGGCAAAAAAGAAAGGTGGTGGCAAACACATGGTGAACGAGGTGTACAAGATGATCAAGGCATCACACCACATAGATAGATTGATAACACTGTCACCGTTGACAGACATGGCAAGGAAGTTCCATCTAAAGAATGGGGCCAAGGAAGTGCAAGTGAATCTGACCACGCAGAACTTCGAATATGATGTGGAATTGTCTGAATGGGAGAAGTTCCGAGACAAGGCCAAGCGGGTGTTGAGGATAGCATAAAATGAAAATCAATATAAATGACATAGGAGGCAGTGTCGTCAAACAGGATCAAAGATACACAGTCAAGGACAACACACATCTTAAAAATCTCGTCGTGAGCTCAACAGAGTTGAATCCTGCGAAGAGCACCTCTGGGCATAAACATCCAGGGCAAGAGGAAGTGTATTACTTCATCACTGGGACTGGTCGGATGGAGTTAGACGATAAAGAATTTGCTGTAGCCGCAGGTGATGTGGTACTGATTGAAGATGGTGTATTCCATCGTGTCCACGCAGGTCCTGACGGACTGTATTTCGTCTGTGTGTTTGACGGTAGGAGGGATCACTAGTGAAGATACTGATAATGGGATTACCCGGGTCAGGCAAGACAACACTGGCACGGATGATAGCACCGAGATTGAATGCTGTTTGGCTCAATGCAGACGAAGTTAGGAAACAGGACAATAATTGGGATTTCTCTGGAGACGGTAGGAGAACACAGTCCCTACGTATGCGATCACTGGCAGAAGCGGCCGTTGGTAACAACAGGACAGTTGTAGCGGACTTTGTGTGTCCTACAAAAAAAACAAGAGAACACTTTGGTGCAGACTATGTCATATGGATGGATACAATTAAAGAGAGTCGTTTCGAAGACACAAACAAAATGTTTGAGGAACCAACAGAATACAACACCAGGGTCACGTCAAAGGATGCAGAGATGTGGGCATTCCTTGTAGTGCAAGAAATAAGAGATATGATTTGGTTAGAACAAAAAAGGAAAGCATGAAAATACTAGGTATCAACTGCATGAACCATGACGCATCTATGAGTGTTGTAGATGGCAGGGAGATACTATGGGCGGCACACAGTGAACGTTACTCAAAGGTCAAGAATGATCACTTCCTCAATTGGAAAATAGTAAACGAAGCAATGACATATGGTCCATTTGACAAGGTGGTCTACTACGAGAAACCCCTGTTGAAGAAAACGAGACAACTGTATGCAGGACAATTCGGCACAGCATTGAGCTACACGGAACTGCCAAGTTGGCACTTGGATCACTTTGGAATAAAGATTGATCAGTATGTCAAACACCATGACTCACATGCCGCGGCAGGGTATTTCACATCACCCTTCAAAGACGAGGGTGCGACCATACTGACAGTTGATGCGATAGGAGAATGGGAGACAGTTAGTATATCCACTGCTGATAAAATTTGGATTGACAGGAAAGAAACAATCAACTATCCACACTCGGTGGGCATACTGTATTCAGCATTCACACATCGTTGCGGACTTAAACCTGCAGAGGAAGAATACATCCTAATGGGCATGGCCGCGTATGGTAAGCCCATATACAAGGAAGACATATACGAAGACTTCGTGCAACAATCACCATTCAAGATGAAGAAGAATTTACACAGAGGATTAAGCGACTGGCATCCGGAGGCAGATGTTATGGACATAGCCGCAAGTATACAATCAGTCATAGAGGAAATACTTGCAGACCTTTTCCTAAGGGCATCCAAGTACGGCAGTAGGAATTTGGTATACGCTGGCGGGGTAGCGTTGAACTGTGCCGCGAACAGGACACTTGCCAATCTAGGATTGTTTGACAACATATGGATAATACCCAACCCGGGAGATTCGGGATCCAGCCTAGGTTGCATAGCGGCCTCAGAAAAAATACATCTAAATTGGAAGAGCCCGTTCCTGGGACACAACATAGAAGGCGAGTATCCTGTAGATGCGATCATAAAAGAACTCACAGAAAACAAGATGGTGGGAGTTGCAAGTGGCAGGGCAGAGTTTGGTCCTAGGGCACTTGGTAATAGATCACTGTTGGCAGACCCCAGGGGTGAGGAGATCAAGGATTTGGTAAACGGAATCAAGAAGCGACAGAAGTTCAGACCATTCGCTCCGGCCATACTAGAAGAGGACGTACACGACTATTTTGACCTGCCTATAGGTGTTAAAAGTACCCCTTATATGCAATACACAGCGGCGTACACGCATGGTAAAGACTGTCCGGCTATATTGCATCATGATGGCACAAGTAGGGTGCAAACCGTGTCTAAGAGCGACAACGAAGGGTTTTATGAACTGCTAACTGCATGGAAGAAAGCAACGGGTTGTCCCATATTGTTGAACACAAGTTTGAACATCAAGGGCATGCCCATGGTAAATGACACCAACGATGGTAAACTTTGGACACACAAATACAAGGTGAAAGTTTTATAATGAGATACTTGATCGTGTTAATTCTATTGGTAGGTTGTGGTATAAAACCATCAGCAAGTTGCGATGTTGATACACAGAAAGAAACGATGAAAGAGATCAAAGACAGTTGTGCGGAGAACCCACAGGTAACAATCAAGAAGGAATTCTAATGAGGATACTAGTAACAGGGGCATACGGATTCATAGGATCGAAGATAGTGGAGAAACTCTGTGCCATGGGACATGATGTGTCAACGATAGACAACGGTGAAACATACGGAATCATAGATCCAGAGGAATTAAAAAAATTATACGCCTACAGACAGAGGAAGTGGGGACACGTTTCGAGATACAACGGAGACGTTTCAAACTCGTTAGATGTACTAAAAGCATTCAGACCAAATCCGGACTACGTGATACACCTTGCTTCTTATCCAAGAGCAAAACTTGTGAATGCAGATCCCATGATTGGTGTACAGAACATAATAGGTGGCACAGTGAACATGCTATGGCACTGTGAGAAGATGCCAGTAAAGAAAATGGTGTTTGTGAGTTCGTCTATGATATACGGAGATTATGTTGACGGAACAAAAGAAAATGCAGACACAAAACCAACAAACCTGTATGCCGAAGCAAAAATAACAGCGGAAAGATTTGTTAAACATTACCATAATCATTTTGGGGTTGACTATTCGATAGTAAGACCCAGCGGTGTGTATGGTCCGGGAGACATGGACGACAGGGTGTTGAGCAAGTTCTTCATACAAGCAATGAAAAATGAAACCATAGAAGTGCATGACGGAAACAACAAAGTAGATTTTACATATGTAGACGACACAGCAGATGGCATAATAGAAGCCACACTGTCCGAGTCTAAAAATATGAGCTTCAACATAACAGCCGGCAGAGCAATAACATTAAGGGAGGCCGCGGAAAAGGTTATTGAATTAACAGGTAGCAACAGCGAGATTGTGGACATAGGAGCACAGAAGTTGTATCCCAAGAGAGGTACACTGGACATATCTAGGGCAAAGGAACTGCTAGGCTACACACCGACAACTACGTTCGAGGATGGACTGGAGAAATACCATGCATGGTTACAGAATAAAATTTAACGGAGTTGAAAAGATATACGATTCCTACAGCTGGCGTATAGCAAGGAGAGCCAAGGAAGTTTGGAAGTCAGGCAGTTTCATCAGTAGCAGACACACAGAAGGCACCTACTTGGATAAGTTTGAAAAAGCCACAGCCAAGTATGCAAATAGAAAATTTGGAATAGCAGTAGGCAGTGGGACAGATGCCTTGTACTTCGCACTCAGAGCCAAGGGCATAGGACCAGGCAACACTGTGATATGTCCAGCGATCAGTTACCTGGCAACAGCAGAAGCGATCAAGAGGACAGGAGCAACCATACAATTCGTGGATGTTGACGAAAATGGATTGATAGGTGACATACCAATGATGGGATTGCCCAGTGCAGTGGTGTATGTTAATTTGTTTGGCAATCTAGCGGACTACGACAGGTTGAGGAACTACTGTGATAAGCACAAGATACCTTTGATAGAAGATGCCGCACAGAGTCTGGGAAGTTTTTACAAAAAGATACCCAGTGGCAAGCTGGGAGATATCAGTAGTTTGAGTTTCGCTCCGAGTAAACCGTTGCCTTGTTTTGGGAACGGCGGAATGGTACTGACAGATAACGAAAGCGAAGCAGACTTCGTACGTAGTATAAGGTATCACGGAACAGGCACAGCGAAATTGCACCATGGGTATAATTCTTGTCTGAGCAACGACCATGCAAACATTTTAAATTTCCTTCTATCAAAGTACAAAAAACTATTGAGCAAAACAGAAAAATTGAGAAGATCGTATGACAAGAAACTTTCTAAGCTAGGCATCAGCACATTGACAACACAGTATAAAACAGTGTCAAACAATCACAAACTTGTGATCAAAGCACAGGACAGGGACGGTCTTAAAATGTACCTAGATGGTAAAGGCATACAAACACAAATACATTATGTTTCACCTCTGTCAAAAATGAAAATGTTTTATACACATGATCAGATGCCAAACGCAGACAGATTTTGTGAGGATATTTTATCTTTACCTATACATCCTTTCCTAGAAGAAAATGAAGTTGCTTATGTGTGCAAGTGCATAGGAGAGTTCTATGGCGTTTGATTCCGTACAGGTTAGGTTCAGAGATACAAGAACTTTTGACAGTCCATTTGCTAGTACTAGGGCAGTGCCCTTTGTGGGAAGTTACTTTGAAATACTGAAGAGTATAGTGGAGGACATCAACACTGAGTATTTCTGGTTCTTTGCTAACTTCATGGATCTAAAAACAATCGATATTGATTACATTCCGGAACAACACGAGAAAAAACAGATACACGTGTGGTACAACACAAATCCAATGGGTGGCATTAACAAGGAAGGCAATGTGATGTTGATACCGACACAGGAGTTTAAAAATCAAATGCATGATTTAAAATATTTGCGAGACTACAAGGACATAAATTATCATCCACATGATAACCTATACCAACAACTGATCACAAAGAGTTCTTTCAAACTGAAGGACCCTTATGCTTCATATGAGGCAAACGACAGTTACTATTCGTGGTTGTACAACAAGGATCTGGATATGTCTGTGATACCTAACTTCTATCCAAGTTTCTGGGAGGATGTGAAATTATACACATGGGGCAAGACCAAGGATGTCATGTTGGTGCCTAAACAACAAGATCTAAAACAGTTCTATGACATACAACGAAGTGTGCATTATGATCTTGATTATGACGTTAAACCCATGGATATAGTTTTTATATCATACGATGAACCCAGTGCCGAGCAGAGATACAACAAGTTGAAGGAACGTTTTCCTAGGGCCAAGTGGTGTAAGGGTATAATGGGACAGACACTTGCATATATCACAGCCGCTTCTATGAGCGATACAGATTACTTTTTCGCGGTGTTCCCGAAGAATGAGTTGTCGGAGGATTTTGATTTCAGTTTCCAGCCAGATAGATTACGTAATCCCTGTCACTACATATTTGACTGTTATATTCCCAGCATAGACCTAAGATATGGATGGGGAGGGGTGATACTGTACAACAAGGATCTCGTGTACAAGACAACCAAGCCTGATCTAGACTTCACTATGTCTCAGGCACATCATTCTGTACCTTTGCTGTCTGCTATTAGTAATTGCAACGAAACTCCATTACTGGCCTATAGGTCATCGTTCAGAGAAGTTATCAAGTTGTTACAGATGAAGCCGACCGTGGAGTCACAGTACAGGTTGAAGAAATGGCTTGCACTGGGGACGGGTGTGAATGCAGAATGGTTGCACAGAGGCGCTGTGGCCGGTAAGGCACACTACGAAACCTATAAAGACGACTACACTAAATTGATGTATTCTTATGACTACGAATGGATCAAGGATAAACTTAAATCGTCGTACCCAGCTGAAACTTGGGATTAATATCTAGATTATCAAAATAGAAGGGCTGTTTCAAGAACCAATTGATGTATTTTGGTATGCCTTCTTCTATGTCAATGATTGGATTGAAGTTCATCATTGTTTTCGCCTTGTCACTGTTTAGGGTATCTCTGTTTGGATAAAATGCATCATGTGGTTTAGTGATGATATCCCCCATTCCTAATTTTGCTTTTATTATCTCGGCGGCATCGATTATCTTTCTTCCATTGCCTCTTGTACAATTGAACGTCTCATTCCTGACTTCGTTGGTGGTAGCAAGTGTAAAGTATTGCGATGCATCAAGCACGTTAGAGAAGTCTAATTTGTTATTGGGACCTTGCACAGTCATGGCACCCGTGGTCAAAACACTCTTTAACATCTGACTGATCACTCTAGTGACTGCATCTTTTTCACCATACAATGCAGATGGTCTCATAATAACATAATCTAGTCCGTATTCTCTGTTCCATATCTTGCACATGATCTCACCTTGTCTTTTGTATGAGCCGTACAGTGTGTTTGGTCTCGGCACTACTTCCTCGGTGGGAATCTGATCATTGAAATCTCCATACACCATACTACTGGAAGCATAGACGATCTTATCAACTTTGTGTTTTACACATAGGTCTAGAACATATGCAGTGGCAGTGACCATGTTGTTGGTTGCATCTAACACATTTCTTTTGACCATTCTTGCATTGGGATAGGTGGCGACATGTATGACTCTATCGGGTTTGAAGTCCTCGAATGCTTGTTCCATGAAGTGGAAGTCCTCGATCCTTCCTATGTACTCCTTGTCTGAATTCGCTAATTTTTTCCTCTGTGCAAGTATGGGATGGTACTCCCAATCTGGGAAAGTGTAATATTGATGATAGCAATCCACGACTCCCACTGTGTGTCCTTCTGCTTTTAAATTGTTACATATGTGACTTCCTATGAATCCATACCCACCTAATACTAATATTCTCATATTGTTCTCCATTTGCATTCAAAAGCTTCGGCATATTTTGCATTAAGCATTTGTCCTCTGTACGCCGCCAACCCTTTTATATTGTGTAATAGTACATCTGAAAAGTAACTGTCATAGCAACTGATTAATTCAATTTTCTTATCAATCTGTTCAGATATATCCACAAACACGTTTGGTTTAAATTGTTGATTTTTATTACTGTATGGTCCACCTTCCATCAACCAGAATTCTCCCCGGTACCTCCTTAGTGCAGAATTAACGACAGAGAAAGTGTTTTGATGATCTTGATGATGGTCTCCTGGACTGTGTGTTATGACAAGGTCGTATTTGGTAGACTGAACAATGTCGTCAAGCATCTTAACGAAAGTACTATTGTGTTCAAACACAGGTCTTCCATCTTCTGTGATGGGATTTTTTAGAATATTAAATCTTACTCCGAGTAATTTTTCTGCTTTCTGATATTCTTTCTGCATGGTCTCTCGGTCTCTCCATACACTAGGTTTGGGTGCGTTGTCATCACGGCATACGACTATGTCTACCTGTGCACCTTCCTGCATCATTCTCAACAGTGTGCCTGAACACCCTAGTTCGACATCATCTGGGTGTGCACCTACGGCTAGTATTCTTTTGAAGGACATATGACCTCTCCTGTTTTTAAACTTTTCTCCATGCACTCTACAATGTATGTAACCCTTTTTATGTGATCCATGTTTGAATCTGGTAATTTATCTTTCTCACAGTAATCTACGAATGCCGTTATCTGTCTTTGCAACGGAGAAATGGATTCTGTGAAGGTCTTGTTTTGATCCATGTGTTGTATCTGACGACCATTCTCTATTGTTTGGCCAATCCACTTACTCTTGTTTTCAGCATCATTCCATACAAGTGTTCCTTTGTCTGTTATCACAGTGACATCTCTGACTTTCTCGTGGTAGTACCAACCCATTTGTAGTTGCACAGTCACCCTGCCATACCTTAGATCACAGGTTACGAAGTCTGGTTGTGATTGTCTTGTGATGTGTATGCCTGTGCTGTGTATTTCATCTGGCATAACGCCTAATAAGTTATCCAGTATGGCTACATCGTGTGGTGCGTAGTGTAATATTGGATTGATATCCTTCTGCATCCTTCCCCATGCCAACCTACGATGTTCTATGTGTAATATTTCCTTGTCCACAACAGTCTGTTTCAAGAAATCAAAGTGTTCGTTGTACAACAATATGTGTCCGGCCATTAATTTTGCATTGGCAGTGTAAGGTCCTATCTCGTTGCATTCTGCCATGTTCATGAATGCAGGTTTTTCTACTAGCACGTTGATGCCTTTCCTCAGCATTCTTTTTGTAATGTCTTTATGTGTGGGAGCCGGTGTGGCAATGATAACGCCATCTATTAGGCTTGGAACGATACCGTCAAGGGAATCAGTTATATCATAAAGAGTTATAGGCAGTCCCATGCTCTTGACTGTCTCGACTATCTTACTTCCCCAGTATCCTGTTCCGATTACCGCTAGTTTCATAATGCCTCTTTGATTGCTTTTATTATACTGTTAACTTCGTTATCTGTCAAATACTGATGCACAGGAATGGCCAATCCCTCACTGCTACAATATTCGGCATTTGGATAAGAACTTTCATCTTTGTACGTTTCTGTTCTGTGTAAAGGTGTTGGGTAGTATCTTCTTGACTGTATTCCTTTGCTCAATAAAAACTTTTCAATAGCATCAACTTTCTTGTGTTTTATTACGTACTGATGATAGACGTGTGTGCTGTTAACATTCTGTACAGGTATCTCTACGACTCCGTGTAGATTACCATTGTATTGTGTGGCGATCGCTCTACGTCTGGCATTGTGCCTGTCCAGTTCCGGTAGCTTGTTGAGAAGAACTTCTGCCTGTATGGAATCCATTCTTGCATTCCATCCTACCATGTTCATTTTGAATCTATCAGACTGGCCATGATTTCTTAACTGTCTGATTGTTTCTAAATACTTTTGATTGCCAGTGACAGCACCTGCATCTCCCCAGCAACTTAAATTCTTTGTGGGATAGAAGCTGAAGCAAGTAAGGTCAGCAACACTGCCCACTCTTTTGTTTTTGTAGTAAGCACCTGTGCTCTGTGCAGAATCCTGTATGACAGGAACATTGAATTTTTTCAATTCGTCTATGTCGCAAACATTTCCATAAAGATCTACGCCTATGATTGCTTTGGTCTTTTTGCTTATTTTTTTAGCAACTTCTTTTGGGTCTATACACATATCGTTGAGGGCTATGTCTACAAATACCGGTGTGGCACCTACTTGCTTTATAACTTCAGCTGTGCTTACCCATGTGTATGGGACTGTAATGACCTCATCACCCAGACCGATCCCCAGCGCCAGTAGTGACAGGTGCAGTGCAGATGTGCATGAACTCAATGCAACACAGCTTTCAGCCTCACAGTATTCAGCAAATTGTTTTTCAAATTCTTTTACAGCAGGTCCGTTGATGAAACTTTTAGACTCCCACGTCTTGGCAAATGCTTTGGTTGGGTCTTTGAGTGTTTCCTCGTAACCGAATCCTGATAGTGATATCATTGCTATTTGAAAGTTTTTGACATTAACAGCGAGGTCCTAGATTCCATGTCCTGTTTCAGTTTTGGGACATTGAACTTTAGATCCACGTTCTTTATTTTTCTGTAGTGCTGTTCGAGGGTCTGTTTGAGGAATCTGGCTATACCGTCTTCGTTCCTGACCTTTAATTCTTTTTCGATGTTGTAGTGTATTGTTACATTGTTCTTGAGGGTGATGTTAACGAACTTCAGGTACCTGACCGGCATGTTCTGGAATTGCAATCCTTCCAGCACCTCCGGCCATTCACTGACGAAATCCTTCGTCAGCTGTACCCATGTACTATTCTTTGGTGGTTGTTTCTTTGGCATCAGCTTTTTTCGTTGTTGCCTTTTTAACAGCCTTTGGTGCTTCTACTTTGGCATCTGGATCTTTCTGTAGATCAGCTACCTTCACACCTTTCTCCTTGGCGATCATCTCATTCAGCTTGTTCAGAAGGATCCTACCGTCTTTGGTGTTTCCAAAAGTGACCATGATATCCTTGGTCTTGAACTTCTTGATGTAGTTGTCATTGTGCATCATTGCCAGCATGTTGGTCCCATCTGGGAACGTCTGTCTACCCAGGTAATCAGCAAGTTCTTCTGCATCTTGACCTGCAGGTCCTTCAACAGCTTTCATTAAAGAAGTAAAGTACAAGTCAGGTAGGAATTTAACCCCTACTACGAGACAGTTGTCTGGCTCACCGGGTACTGTTCTGTACACGATCACTACCTTTGATCCACCATCCACGAGTTCTCCTATGTGTTTGAAGTGTCTCTTTGGTCCTGTTTGTCCCTCACCTGCTCCTGAGTCTGCACCCATTGGCATAGCTTGGTCGTTCACATTTATTAGTGCCATGTTATTTCTCCTTTGGAGCTTCTGATCCTACGGCTCCTGGTTGGCCTTCTGCAGGCGCCACTTTGGCTAAAAATGCCGACAGTTTGTTGTACAGTGTACCAACGCCTGCCATCTCGCCAGCTCTGAAAGAACCTCTTGCAGATGCCACGTCAATTATTGACATCAGTCCTTTTAGGTCTCCGATTGATAATGCTGTTGGATCTGGTTGTGGTTGTGGTTGTTCGTTAGCTGGAGCAGTGGGTTGGGCCGTCGCCGTCACTTCTACAGTTTCTTCTTTTTTCTTTACTTCTTCTTTTGCCATTGTTATTTCCTTTTAATTGCAATTAATATTAATATACGTATATTATACTAAAAGTAATTATGGATTGCAACAATTATTTTTAAGTGATCTGGGCTTTACCAGACAGTGCGAATAAGGTTAGGTCACCAGGTTCTTCAAAACCAAGTACGGTACAGGATCTGGATTGATCACCTTCGAACTTGATGTCTTTGGTAATTGAGTATCTGCCTGAGCAGTTCTCGTAGATCCATTTACGCATCTTTTCTATGTCAGCCTCGTGTGCTTTTACCACGGTATTCACAAAGTGAGGTGGTAATATGTCTAGTTCTCTCTGGAAGAAGTTGTTTGGATTAATCCTCATACTGTACAGTCATCCCCCATGGTGCTTCAATGTTTCTTTCGTATGGGTTGTTGATTAAAAATATTGTATCACAGTAGTGTTCGTCACCCCATGAATTGAAAGGCCAGCCATCTGTGAACATAACAAACTTCTTGGGTTCAATACCTTCTTCCTTCATATATTCCCAATTACATTCAAACTCTGTACCACCACCTGAACCCAGTTCGTAGTTCAATAAGTCCTCTGAGTTGTCCGGTGTAAACACTTGTGGATTAAACACAGCGGTATCAAATGACCATAAATGTATTCTGAAGTCTTGGTACTGATCCATGATGTTCTTAACTTCTGTAAGGAACTCTCTACACTGTTCATCACTGATAGAACCAGAAGCATCAAGAGCCAAACATATGTCAATCATCTCATCATTGGCCTGACCTGGAAGTATGGCAGATGTGTGCCATGATTTCCTGCTGGGTCTCATCCATGTGTAATCTGACTTAATGGTACTCATTATCTGTTGTTGAAGTATTTCTCTCCAGTCCATCTTGGGTTCTGTTAGGTCACTAACCAGTCTCTGTAATGCACCCGGCAAATTACTAGCACCTGTTGACTGTGCGGCACTGACCATTGCTTCTTTGACTTCGTCTCTAATTTTTTTAAGTTCTTCTTTGGTGTACGTAGGTTTACCCTTACCTGGTGTGTTAGCCTTGTCTCCACCCTTGCCTTGGCCTTCTGCTTCTCCCCACTCTTGGTGGTCATCTATCAGCTCGCCCAGTTTCTCCAAGAACTTCTTACCGTTCTTCTTTGCAGTCTTAAACAAGTCATCGTAAATTCTTTCTGAAGGCCAGTCCTTGTACTTGTCATCCTGGAAGCCTTTGTTCTCACCTTTAGCACCTTTGGGCATGTCACCGATGTTGGCATCTTTCAATATCTGGTTAACGGCATAGTCCGCCGCTATGTTCCAAAGTTGCGGATCTCTGTCTCCAATCCTAACCAACATGTGTTCAAATACATTGTGCAACACCTCGTGTCCAAACAAGAACTCTGCTTCTTTGGGTGTAAGTGAATCTATGAACTTCGTGTTGTAGAAGAAGTGTCTACCATCTGTACCTGCTGTTGGACACCAGTCGTTTGCATTTACAAGTTTAAGTCTTGTAGCAAGGTTACCAAAGAACGGATGCTTCAGTAGTAAGGCAATCCTTGCCGTAACTAATTTGTCTATGATTAATTGTTCTTTGTAGTCAGCCACTATTTAGACTCCATAGCAGTAATGACATACTTGCCAAACTTCTTATGGAACCTATCGAATGATTTTAACTTGCTAGGATCAAACGGAAGTTTGTAGTTCGTCAGTGCAATCTTGGCACCCATAACAACCAACTCTGTCTCAAAGTTGTCCATCATGTAATTGAAGAACCTGTCTGCTTGTTCGTTCCATGTTTTATCTTTCTTCTCGTGTGCCTGTTGTAGTTCATAACACAAAGAAACTGTAAGAGAATACATCGCTGATATCTCTTTACTCTTCAGATCCTTAACCTTACCGCTCAATATGTCTGATGGGTTAGGTAACTGGCCGCTAATTTTACGATGATTCATAAACTTAACAGCCAGGCCTTCTCCTACACAACCTGCAACGAGGTCAGTGAGCGTACTTTCTGGCAGGTCATCTGATAGAAGTTGGGAAACGAAACTCCATGATCTTGGAGTTGCGAATGATCTAGAGCTACCTCTAGGATCAAAATCGTATAAATCTTGTTTTGCAAATGTGCAATACCCTACAACGTCTGCGTGAACGTGTTGGTTGGTTGCCCATTCCATCCAATCTTCAAAGTCCACTCTTAACTCTATGTGAACAAATCTGTTTGCCAATGGAGCCGGCATTCTGTAAGTGACACCTTTGTCTGAATCTCTGTTACCTGCCGCCACAATTGAAACGCCTTTGGGTAAATGATATTGTCCTACTCTTCTGTTCAATATAAGTTGATAAGCCGCCGCCTGTACAGCCGGTGCCGCCGAGTTTAACTCGTCTAAGAACACAATAGCAGTTGACTCGGGATCAGTTGGCAGTTCTGCCGGACTCGCCCAAACCATGTTATTCTCTTTTGCATTGTAATATGGAATACCTTTGATGTCTGTAGGTTCCCATAAAGGAAGTCTAATGTCAACTACTTCTCTTTTCTGTGCATCTGCAATCTGTTTAACGATATCTGACTTACCAATACCTGGTGCACCCCACATCATTATGGGTCTCTGTAATTTGATACAATGTGTTAATGCTGACTTGGCCTCGTTTGGACCAACTGTTCTGTTTTGACTGCCTATTGCCGCCTCTTTGTTTTTGTTTACTCTTGCCATTTTGTACACTCCTGTTTAAAATGTTTATAGTATCATTATAGCAGAAATGTGTTATGCGTCAACCTGGTAATTATGACTAAAAAGTCGCAGTTTTATTGGATTTCTTGCTCGTCCATCTTGCTCATTGCTCGTGCAAGTCCGTATTTTGTGATGTCTCCGGCGAATAACATGAGCTGTAATGCCATCTTTTCCATGGTAACTATGATCTTCTTCTTGTCCACGTAGTACGGGCAGTCAACAAATTCATCCAACCATAGGTATGTTTGGGGTGTGAATATGACTTTTGCTGGAAACTTTATATCGTATGTCTTGAGATCCAGAGTCTCTAACATGTCCAACCCGGGTTTGGTCAATCTCAACGATCTTGCTTGGTAGCTTTCCCTGACGTTCTGCCACCATGCGTAATAGCTGTTCTTAACGGTCTCATCGTGTATTGGTTGATCCATTAATTGCATGAAGGTACGGGTGTAGACTGTCTTACGATCCATAGTAATGTTAATTACCTGGAGAACTTATCGCCGGATTTTAAAAGGTACACCCCAAACTTATCGGTGTTGTGTTGTACATTCAACTTCTTGGCCAAATTCTCTGCATGTCCTGGATTGGAGAATGACACTTTCTTGTATTTTGGTCCAGGGTAGTTTGCCACTAGACTGGAACTCTTGAGATTAATAGGCTTACCATCGTAGAATACTGCCCATATGCCTTCTGCCGCAAGGACCTCGTCCAACTTGAACGTAGTCTTGTTGGAAGATTGAAGTAGTACGGTAGGTTTTGGTCTGCTCATAGTTATAAGCTATATTTACCAAAAAATCTATTGTGAAGATGCTATTTGTCTCCGTGTATAATAATGTGATATCTTGGAATATTGCTGTCGTTTACAACGGTATGATAGTTCACTAGATCTAGTTTGTATGCGTCACCTGGTTTGAAATCTAACACGCCATGATTCTGCAAATAAAATTTACACGCTTTTGGATTGTTGATCGCTACATTCACGGCACCTAGGTCACTGTGATTTTTGTCTTTGTGCAGATTAATAAAACTTTTTGGCAGTAGACACATGACTCTGACTCTCTGAAAATTCTCGTAGCCAAGAGATTTCAACCAAGTGATGGTTTTAGGCATGTGTTTTTTGGCTTCTGGAGTCCAGTTGTACCCCCAAAAATCAGGATAGAACGAATCTTCTTTGGTCCTGTTCCATGCCTGTCCGTGTATGCAGAAAGATTCCCACCCTATTCCGGAATCGGATCTATGTGTGTGCAGGTAATTTCTCATATTGTGTATTTCGTGGTGTACATCTTTAACCGGCACGTTCAACTCTACTTTTTCACAGGCTTTGTTGTGCGAAGTTTTTTTCAAATGTACGTTTTGATTTATAAATGATCGTGTACTTGGAGCCAACATACTGTAAGCGTCTTTGACATACAGTTTTGCAAAATAATATTTGAAATTAAATATGTTTGTCAGTAAGGCTTTGCCGAGATACACACGAGAAAGTTCTTCTATTAAATTTCCATTTGTAACCTTTACGTTGTTAGGATTCCATGTCCATACAGGATTGTATTTTTGTTTTAAAAATTCAAAGTTATCATTAATTTTCTTTATAAATTGACTTTTGTTGTGAATTAAATCTTTATGGCTCTTCTGTTCTTCGTTCAAATTCAAATGAAAATGCATAACTTTGTTTCTTACTAAAAAGTTATACACAAACGATCCGTAATCGTTTCCATTCCACCCACTTAGAAGAGACTCGATGAATTTTACTTGCATTTTACTAATATCAAATATGTTAATTTCTCCTTTCTGGAACATCCAGTGTACTCCTGCGCCTGTCATATACACATTTTCTTTAAGTTTCATGCCTTCGTTGTTGAATATCCATAATGTGTTTTCTATTAATTTGTAGTACTCATCAAAGTTGACATCATATGGATCACTAGCATCTATCTTTATTGCATCCTCTGGTATATCCATGTCCGTCCATTCTTCCACAACTCTAATGTCTTTATCCGGATCAGTAAATTTTAGACCGGCGACAGGTAATCCCCATTTGTCAAATGCCTTGTCCGCATATATCTTGTTGAAGTTTGGTCCGTCTTTTATTACTATCATATCTCGATTTTTACAAATTTTTCATCTGTTAACTCGTATTTGTGATCGGCATGTGCTAAAAGCGGTGCAGATCTCTCATCAATATGATCCCATTTGGGGATATTGTAATGGTCTAACCATGCCTGCTTGTATACTTTGAACCAATTCGTAAATTGTTTATCTAGTTCTATAGGCACGATATTGTTTTTTGCCACATAGAATTTAGAACGCAACGTGATGTGAGGTTTAGCAAGTTGATTTAACCTAGATTGGTCGTCTGGTTCTCTGTCATTGAAGTATTGTACTGGTGTTTTACCCAACTCAGACCACGGTAGATATATGTTCCCCTTAATTATTTTGTCTGCGTAATATGGATTGCAGTCAAACTGTACTTCAAGCGGTCCCCCATTTACGCCCCATCCTATATGTCCTATCCCATTATGATTAGGATCCAATTGTCTCGATTCATAAAAATGTATGGCACGATGGAATTTGTATAGTGCCGAATTTTGTTTTTTCCTCGACAATGTATCGTGCAGGTCTTCATACAATTGGTGCATATCATTCAACTGCTCTTGTTGTAACTTGATAGGCAGTTGTTTGTGTTGGATATCGGCAAATTCACAAAATTCTTTGTGTATGGCATGTAGGTCAGACAGGTCCACCAGATCGGATTCTATTTCATCAATGGGAATATTTTTAAGATGTTTGATCTGTTTGAACCATTTTTCAGCAACTTCTGAATCATGTAGACAATAGTCTAGGTCTATTGTGTCATTGTTTGTGTTTTTGAAAAATATTTTGAACTTTTTATTTCTTTTCATTAAAATTTCCACCATCCATCTCTATGTTTACTGTTTGGGATTGTTGGGCAACTTTTAATGCTTCTATAATTTCTTCTTGAATGGTTACCATACGTGTCATGACCTGGCTTAGTGAATCTGCTAACCTATCCGCTTCCCCGGCCGGGATGACGATTTGTTTCTGACCCTGTTGTCGCAGTGTCCTTATCCTGCCCAGCAAGTCTTCAATTGGTCTTGTTTGTATCTTGGAATTCTTTGACTGCATTGTTTAATACCTGTTGCATTTCTAATTTGGTCTTCATTGGACCTTTGTAGTTGTATCTCGAAAGTGTGATCATCTTTGGACAGTATGCTTTACGCCATCCTTTCTCAAAACAGATTATAAAATAACCTGCACAGAACTGACTTTTAGACTTTGGTGTCTTCGTGTAAACGGGCAGGTGTTTCTGTACGTCAAACATCGGATTGTAAGGATGTTGACTGCAAGGGTAACCATGCACATCAAAGTTATCTGTTTGTATTTCTTCTTCAGCTTTCTTAATATTGGATTCATCGAATATGTTAAAACCAAATTTTGTGAACAGGCTCTCCTGTGTATGGAACACTTGCCTCTCGTTCTTATCTTGTTTGCTTAGGAATATCCAGCCGTTGTCTGCCTGTTTTTGTAATGTACCTAGCTTGTGACCGTCTTGTTCGACTATCCAAAACTTGTTTTTGACTAGGGTCTTTGCTCTCACTGTCATGATACTAACCTCGCATTAAAAGGCTCAACGTACAGTTGTGCCTGCTCACTAATTCTATTTAAATCGTACTTGCCACAGAACCTCATGAATCTGATCCCAACTTGGTCAATGCTTTTGTTGTCTGCTTTGGCCTGTGCAATCGTTTGATCAAGTTCTTCTACTATGGCCTCCGGCTGTGCGTGTAAATCTACCAATGCTCTGTTCCTCTCGTAGTCTTCCATCACTCTGTGTTCTTTGCCATCATGATCAACCCATTTGCTTAACATTAAGTTGTTCCATGTGTATCCTTTTTCGTTACGGTCCGCATAAGCCTCCTGCAAACCTATCTTGTTCTTTGTGCCCTTTGTACGCACACCTGGGTATGCACTAAAGATGTTATCACTCGGGTCACCTCTCATTGATTTTTCAAATATAAGCCACTCTACATCAGGTGCAGGCTTAGGTGCTTTAAGTTTCTTATCTATCACAGGCTTGCCTTTTGCATCAAACCAACCCTCATGCGTCATGGTTGTTTCGTTGACACCGTTGTACTGTCTAACCTTAGGTGTTATTAACTGATTTAAATCTTTGTCTGTGCTTATGATGACATGTTCTTGGTCAGGATGCTTATCGATCCATCTTGCTATCAGATCATCTGCTTCTGTTCTACTATTTCTCAAAACTGTACAATTTGTTTTTGTTTTCACAAATTCAACGAAGTCGTCATAGACTTCCCAGAATACCTCGTTCTCTTCTTTCTCTTGTTGTGTCATGGCATCTGCCATCACCTTACGATTTCTCTTGTAGGGTGCATACATATCTTTCCTGAATGATCTGCCTTCCAGGCAAAATACCACATGAGAGCCCCCAAAGTCTTGCCATGCCTTTTTGATAGAAGCGAACATGATGTGTATAGCCATGCCCACTTTCTCAGAAGTGTCACCTCTGATCACGTGTCTTGCTCTAAAAAATGTGTTTGCTGTGTCTACTAGTATGTGTGTCAAATCAACCCCACCAGTTCTGTGTAAACTTAGGAAGTCTTTTTTTGATAGGTGTCCATATTGCTATCTCGGCTCTGCCTATAAATTTAGGTCTCGGAACCAACCAGCCTATAAGAATACCAAGTAAAAAATAACCCATTACGATACCTCAGTTTTTCCGTCGTCTCTCCTAGTCATTTTTACATAACCCGAAGCATTAACGTCTAAACCTTGCTCGTTTCCTATAGTCTGACACAGTGTTTGGAACCACTTGTCAACAATCTCTTCTTCGCTCTCACCTTGATACCCAGATTGTTTTAACATGTTTACAAATTCGGGATTCCAGTCTAGCTCAAAGAAACCGTTTCTAGGATTCTCAGGATTCACATTCAAGTTAAGAACTTTTACAATAGGCTCTTCGCTCTGCTTAGAACCTTTCTTGTTCTTTTTCTTTATTGTTGTCTTTGCTGTTTTTTTAACTTTCATATATCTAATTATACACTACTTTTTCAAATTCCACAAGTGGAAAGGATTGGGTATTCCATTAAATTTTGGTAAATTTGGATTCATTGCCTTATAATGTTGAGGATAATGCTTCAACCAGTCAAATATTTCTTCTGTTGATTGGAAAAAGTGGTTGTTAATAGGAACGACTACAAATCTATTGTTTTCTTCTAGCCACGCTGACACATATGCTTGTTCTACGGTATCGAGTTCTTTAATGTCGCAATCTTCACTATTCCTGATTGACTCAATTACATCGTTTGCTCTGTTCTTAGTGTCAAAAAAATTAAGACCATTCAGGAATTTGTTATGTATTGTTTTATCCGAGATATCTAGTTTTAGATTCAAGTGGTTACTCGCTTGTTGCAACGTATCAAAAAATCTGTCTTTGTCCCAAAAACTCGACACGGGAAACTGAAACGTATTCTTTGGCTGGTGCATTCTCAATTTTTTATCAAACTCAATAAATCCATTCTTATCAGGATCCAAAAATGACAGTTTGTAAAAGTCACGCAAAAGAAATTTTGGTGCTTTATTTTTTGTTAAATCTATGTTGTAGTATTTTTTGAATTTATCTGTCCAAAGGAAATCAGATAAAAAATTACTGTGCGTGTTAACTAAGTCTTTGGATACATCAACATTATAATCACCTGCTCTCATAGTTACCCATCTCTCTAGGAATAACAGATCTTCTTTTTCTATTGTTATGAGTATGTGGGGTTCGTCTGTGTTTTTAAAAAAGGGTGCTTCAGTTGTAGGATGGTAACGATCTACCTTGCCTGAATACTCTAAATTAATGTGTGATGTATTATTTTCAGTGAAGGGTGTTCCCACAATGTCTGGTGTAAGGGTACTAAATTTATCTATGCAAAAACGCAGATAGTTTCCGTGTGCTCCGCCTTGGAATGCTATGTTAACTAGTTTGCTCATTAGGTTCCGATCGCATTGCCAAATAGATACACATGGACTCTGGCCGCTACGTTGTAGCCTCTCTTGAATGCCTCCTCTGCCACTTTACCTGCACCTGCTGTCTGCTCTTCTTCTCTTGCTCCCACAGGCATGATCCAAACAGGCCAATCTACGCCAGCGTCTCTGAATTTTCTTACTGTGTTTTCAAGTTCTTCCCATTCTCTTCTACTTGCTCCTACTACAAATTTTAATTGTCCTCGGTCTGAACACTCTGCGTACTCTTTTACATTCTCAGGTTTGATTGCTTTCTCAGTTTTCTCACCTGACACCGTAAAAAGTTTAGGACTCACACTAAAGAATATCTCTTCTGGAATATCTTTTATCCATTTTTTAAAAGGTTCTGTTAGTTTTTGTGTGCCATTTGTTTCAAAAGTCATTGAACTTGGCAGGTTGGCTTGTTTTTCTAATTCTCTGTATATGCCTATACTTGCGGCCTGTCCTGTGATCATTAATGGTTCACCGCCTGTAAAACATAAATGTTGGTGTTGCCTAGAGTTTGGATGTAAGAACAACCCATTCATGTTTGTATCTGTTTTCAATATATCCACAATCTTATTTGCTAGTACAGTGGGTGTTTCATGGCCCATTAGTTTCTTAAACTTTTTTGCCCAAGTGTAACTAGAATCGCAACCTTTCTCCCACACGGGTAAATCTTCTACTCTTTTTACACTGTCAACGTCAAAGTCCTCAAACGGAAGTTCATACGTGTCTGGATTGGTTGGATCCACTTGTCCGAATCCACTGCACTGTAAATTACAAAGGAAGAACCTTATCCATGCTGTTGGAATGCCTGTGTAGTGTCCTTCACCTTGTATGCTGTGAAATATCTCTGAATAGTAATATTTTTTCTCGTCTACCATATGTCTGATTTTATATCTTTTGTTGCCTGTACTAGCTCTTCTATTGTATACTGGTATTTAGGTTCAGTCAAGTTAATCCATTTCACTTTGTTGTCCTCGATGACAATCTTCCATTTACCATCAGGAGATATGTTACCATTATTCAAAATAATCTACCATTGTTCCCTCTCTGTAGAGGTCCTGTGTGATGCAGTGTACACCTCCATCCCAGAAATACCTGTGTCTAAAATTAAACAACACTGGTTCGACCTTGTGCTTTTTAAAATGTGCGAACACATCTTTGTTGTAGTTGTTGCAGATGATGGTGTTTTGATCTATACTCAACATGTTCACATCAAACACAGTCTCTTCAACATAACCCACCCACTCATTCAGCCAGGTGTTAACGAACTGGATCAATTGGTCATTGTGTTCTTCTCCCTTGAGCCACCACTGTCCTCCTACTTTAGATTTAATCTCTAGGAAAGGGTCAACCTTACTCCAACTTTGATCTGGTAGGTACAACACGTCCCAACCTGGGAATTCAGTCTCATAGTCCTGTATGTCATGCAGTGAGACTATGCAACCAGGTTTAACAACACAGAAAACACCGTCACCGTGGTATCCCCTGTTAGATGTGTGTACCCTGAATCCTTCATCTTCCCATACTTTTTTGTATTTGTCAACTATGTCTTGAGGAGTATCTTTGTGCATGTCCCACCATACGTCCTTGCCAACCCTGCAGATAGTAGCCGTTGATATTACGCCTTCTGTTTTTTCGATGACTAAATGTTCTTTATCAATCTGTTTGAGGACGTCTGCATATCCTTGTGAACCACCACTACAGGCATAAAACTTCTCACCAATCACAGCAAAGTGATCCCTAGGACACACAGGTGGTCTCCAGACGTTCTTTAAGGAACCATATTTTTCAATATCTAAAAAACTTCTGTAGGTCTGTACACCAGCGTCTTTCAGTATCTTGTCCAAGGTCTGGTAGTCCTCTTCTGTTTCCTCTGCAATACGTTTCAGGGGATCCATAATCTTATCATTCTTGTACATGGGCAGATCGTGGAACCATTCGGTCTTGAATCCGGATCCTAACCAGCAGTGCTTGAGTGGGTCAAATGTGGCGTATCCTTTGATAGGGATCATGCTACTTCTTCTTATTCTTGTCTAGCCTTACAACCTTGTTGTCGTTGTCTTTCAAGTGTCCAACGGATTCCCTCACTATGTCGTTGTGTGAGAAGTTGGCCCAGTAAAGTTCGAAGGCAACACCGTCTGTCATGCCTTCAAATGAATGATACAGACCCGGCTTGACTGCTGTGAAGTCTCCTGGATTCAATATGGTCTCGTCCACTAGGTCGTAGTCCTTCTGCCATACCCTAATTTTCAGTTGTCCACTCATGCAGTAGAAACCATTCCACTTCCATTCGTGTAGGTGTTTTGAACACACACCGCCTTTGTTGTAATCAATTCTATGGAACTCACAGGCATTGTTGGCCAGTATAAGTTCAGTTTCGCCCCAAATTTTTCCTGCTTTGTACATAATATTATTTTACTATTATTTAGATGATTTGTCAATGGGGGAGTAAACCCCCCCAATGTTTTATATTAATGAAAACACTAGTACAGCCGTTATGGCAAGTATTACTGCAACTATGCCGGCGCCTGTATAGACTTTGTTCATCATACTATTTGAGTTTGTAAGTCTTCTGTAGTCTGTTCAGCAATAATCCGTATGCTGGTAAGAATACAAGTAATCCCACTGCAATCTTTATCACGACTTGTGATCCTGCTATCTCCATCCAATTCAATGCCATGTACTCGTCTGCACTGTTATTGAATGCAACTGCAAAGAATGTGTACGTGTCAATGATGTTGGCCGCAATTGTTGATACCGCTGGTGCTAACCACCAGTTCTTGCCGTACGTTTTTGATTCCCTAATGTATTGGAATACATAAACGTCAAGCAAAGTACCTACTGCGTATGCCGTGGCACTTGCGAAACCAATTCTCATGGCAACTGATTGTGGTGCCCCTTCTGCCAATACAACTGCGATTGATCCAATTATTGCTAACGGATAAGCCGCCGCTATCGTGGCTCTTGCTATGTGTTTGCCCAGTAGTCTGACAGTCAAGTCAGTTGCGATTACTACTAATGGGAATGTGAATGCCGCCCACGTTAATTTCACACCAAGTATTTCTACCGGAAGTGCCACTAACGCATTTGAAACAACGATTACTACAACGTGTAGTAATACTAATTTCATCAGCATTGATTTATCTACGTTTTTAAACATTTAATCTCCTATAGGTTAATTTAAATGTCCGTAATTTTAACAGTATAATGATAAAAGGTCAATACAACCTTTAGTTTATTTGTCCCACTCTTCCCATGGGAACACGATCCATGCAGGTACTTCATCTTTATTGATCTCGTATCCGTGGTAATCCATTTTTACTGGAGAAGGCTTGTTGTTTATCAAAGCCGCAAACTTTATTCGTTGTTCGTGCTTACCAAAATTATCTAAAATAAATTTGAATGTTGCACCTGAATCATTGATGTCGTCTATTATTAATATTTTTTCCTGGAACGCAAAGGCCTTTTCAAGCACACTCAGGTTTGGTTTTGCTGAATGGTCTCGCAACCTAACGTCAAGTGCTTCGTGTGGTATTTTTAATCTGTGTGAAAGGTACACTCCCGGTATGCAACCACCCCTATTGATCCCAAGCACTACACTTGGCATCCAGTTGGAATGCACCATCTTGTCTTCTATCTGCATAAGTGCGTTACGCATCTGACCTGTGGTGAAATAATTCTTTTTAATTTCCTCGCTCATATTCCGAAATAGTAATTCATTAAACCAATTATAAGCAGTGTCACAAGCACTGCGTTTAAAAATAGTAATGCTCGGTCATGCCATAGGAATCCAACCCATGCCCAACCTACTGTGCCAACAAGACCAAACCACATATCTATGTGTGGCACTGTTCCTACACTTCTCGCCGCGGTAGCTATTAATATAAAGAAAACAGAGACCCATTTCACATACCAAGACAAGTCACCCTTGGGTGTTACTTTCTTAATTACTCTTGATGAGTTTAACTTTCTGATTTTATCATCAAGTTTTTCTCTAATTGGTTCTATTTTATTTTGTGTATCGTTCATATACTTTGTTGATCACGTTTGTTGTTGTTACGAAACTTGCACACTTGGCCATGTCTTTTAATCTTCTTGCACCAATGTATGTACAAGCACTTCTGACTCCACCTAGTATATCTTCTAATGTGTTTGCAACAGGACCTCTGTGGGGTAAGGATATCAGTCTGCCTTCGTTGCCTCTGTATCCGTCCTTACGTTTGCCGTGTACTTCTCTTGCACGATCCGAACTCATTCCATAAAATTCTACTCTGCCATCTACTACTGGTTGTTCTGACTCATCATGTCCTGCCAGCATACCGCCGATCATGACCATGTGGGCTCCACCACCAAATGCTTTTGCAATATCTCCTGGATGTACACAACCACCATCTGCCATTATGTGTCCGCCAACGCCATTTGCCGCATCTGAACATTCTACTATTGCTGAAAACTGTGGTACACCAACACCGGTCATTGTTCTCGTGGTACATACTGAACCAGGACCAATGCCTACTTTAACTACATCAGCACCGTTAATGATCAGTTCCTCAGTCATCTCAGGTGTTACTACATTGCCTGCTATAATAACCTTGTCTGGGTATTCATCTCTTACTTTCTTTATGAAGTCCACCATGTTCTGGTGATATGCGTTTGCAACATCCACTGTGATCATCTTGATGTCTGGGAACATCTCTAATACTTTTTTCATTGTGTTCCAATCAGGTGCGTCTGGATCAAACATGACATTAGTTCCTGTGCATACCGAAACTGATTGCATTCGCAATCCTGTGCCTGCGGCCGCTTTCCACTCATCTGGTGTGGTCGACTTTGTTATCACCGTCATCATCTTGTGTTCCTGCATGGCCTTTGCCATTGAGAATGTGCCAACACCATCCATGTTACTTGCAAATATTGGAAGGAAGTCCATTACCTTGGGTGAATTACGGAAACTAAACTTACGAGTCATATCTACATCTCTCCTGCTTGAAAGTGTTGAACGTTTTGGCTTCAATAGAACGTCTTCGAAGTTCAATTTTGGTTCGTTATCTATTCTCATCTTCCTTTTCCTTTTGTTCGCACATATGTTTCACGTTATTATAATGATCCCATGCGTCTTGTAGTGCAGGGTATTTCTCTCTTAACTCTGGGTCGTCATCAAAATGAAGTCCCTCGACCGTATAACTTGTTGCAATCCCGCCTCGGTCAAAACCTGGTTCATCAAGGTCCGCAAATGAGTATGTGAAATTTTCATCTGCTGGTCCACTTATTTTTACGCCATCTGCATTAATCCACTCATCCGATGTTAATTTTTCTTTTTTCTTACCCATGGCCCTTCATACTCATACAGATTTTGTAGAACTCATCTCTTGTAGCAGGATCATCTTTGAATGCTCCTAGCATAATTGCTGTCGTCATGTCGCTCTCATGCTCTCTTACCCCTCTGTGTGTCATGCAGTGGTGTTCTGCTTTCACAACTACTGCAAGATTTTCAGTCTTAGCATATTTTTTCAATTCATCTGCAATCTGCGTTGTCATCTCTTCCTGTATTTGGGGTCTCTCTACAATATGATGTACAATCCTGTTAAATTTACTCAATCCGATTACTTCTCCATTTGGAATGATACCTATCCATGCTCTACCTACAATGTTCTGGAAGTGATGGGCACAGGTTGATCTAATTGATATAGGACCACTGGTGTATAGGCTTTTGTAACCCATGTTGGGAAAACTTGTAACTCTAGGAGCAGGTGCAAATCTACCACCAAATGTTTCTCTGATGTACATCTTAGCCACACGTTTTGCAGTTTCGTTTGTGTTATGATCATTTTCCGTATCGATCACAAGACTGTCCAACACACCTTGTAATTTTTCTTGCACTTCTGCTTGTAACAGATCCATTTCACCTTCTTCTATGAACTCGGAGATATTGTCATTGGAATGGAATCTCTTACCGGCCTTCTTAATTCTTTCTTTTATCTTTTTACTGATTGGTCCTTTTGGTTCCCAACTGTCTTTTAAAATATCTTCCATTATTGTATTTCCTTCTTGTGTGTCTTGTTATACCATTGTACAGCAGTTGATACCACGTTGTCAATAGAACTCTGTGCGGGTTCCCATCCTAGTACTTTCTTTACCTTGTCTATGTCTGCCACCAAGTATGCAGGATCTCCTGGTCTGTTCTCATGCATCTCGATTTTCATCTTGCCTGTGTATTTCTGTACAGTTTCTAACAGTTCTTTATTTGATGCTGGTGCACCAGAGCCAAGATTGAACACTTCAGAAACTTTATTTTCTGATGCGTAGTTCAACGCCTTGATGTGTGCGTCTGCTAGATCCATAACATGTACATAATCTCTCACACACGTTCCGTCTGGTGTGTCGTACTTGTCACCAAATATCTTGAATGTCTTGCCCTGTCTTGCGGCATCAATGGCCAACGGTACTATGTGTGTTTCTTTCTCTCTCAATTCTCCCACATCACCTTCTGGGTCTGCCCCAGCGGCGTTGAAGTATCTCAATCCAACACTTGATAGTCCGTATGCTTTGAGGTAATCTTTACACAACATCTCCATCATCAGTTTACTGCCACCATATGCACTGATGGGATTGGCGACATCGGATTCCCTGCACTTCCTAAATCCTGGGTCACCATATGTGGCCGCACTAGAACTGTACACGAATGTTTTGACACCACACTCAATCAGTTTGTCTAGTAATGATACCGTTACTATGAAATTGTTCTTGTAATACAGTGATGGATTGGCAACACTCTCAGGTACACTTGTGCTACCTGCAAAATGTATGCAACTGGTTATGTTGTACCTCTTGATTATTTCGTCAAGTCTGTCCACTTCCTGTGGTAGTTTGAAGTTGTGAGTTGGACCATATGATTTAAGACCTTCTCTGTAATGACGATCAACAGTTATCGGTGTGAAACCGTTCTTGGCAAGTAGTTTGCAAGTGTGTGAACCCACATAACCGGCTCCGCCTGTGACTAGTACTGCTTTACTCAGACCCTTAATACTTGGGTTCTGAAACTGGTGTCCTGTAGTGTCTTCCATCTCTTCTCCATTGTTCTCCCTTGCCTGTCATAATGTCAATCATCCTGTCTATGGTACCGTCGGTCCAGTCAGAAATCTTGCCTATACTAGGGGATGGTTTGCTTAATAATACTTCTAGTTTGTTCATTGCGTCTTCCATTGACCATGGAACATACATTCTCGTGTGATCATTTGCGAAAGTCTCTGGGAATGATCTGTATGCCGGAAACAGTGTGTTGCAACCCATTGCGTCTGCTTCTGACACTGTGTTTGAAACCCAATCCTGTAAAGCACAGTTGAACATCACTCTCGAGTCTGCAAGTAGTTCGTAGTACTCGTTTTTCTTCAAGTTCTCATGTATGGTCAGTGTGCCTTGCTTCGCAAGATATTTGGCTTCATCTACAAAGAATTGGTTGTTTGATCTCAAAGGACCACCTTGACATATCGCGAATTCAACATCTGGGTGTTTCTCTTTGTATTTCAATGCCAGCGCCATGTAGAATTGTGGCTGTTTCTCTTGATCCCATCTCGCTCCAAAAATCACTCTCTGTTTCCTTTCAATGAAAGGCTTCCTGTCTGGTACCCTGCTCTGCACTTCTTCCTTGCCGAAGCTCAAGCCTGATATGTTATATATGGGTGCGGACCAGTTTGCTATACGCATATGTGCCACCATCTCTTCATTAGTTGCAAGTATTTTTACATTAGGCATTTCATTACACATCTGTTCATACATACTCATCCATTTGCTCATGCCCCATACGTGTACGAAGTCATCTGGATCTATGGCCTGTGCCAGACATCTCAAATATATTGTTGGTCTGTGTTTCTCTTCAACTTGATGTAATATGTAGGGCAATGATTCCATGCCCGGCTGGAACATGTCCTCAAAGAATATCACGTCCTTATTTGTTACTTCACCATTACGCATCATTTGAACTAGATTCATCATTTGGCTCATACCAAAGTATGATCTGCCGTGTGCGTCTAGCACTTGTCCAACACTGATCGCTTTTGTGTCGTCTATTGTGGTTCCTGGTACCACAACGTAATCAATTCCTCTCTTCTTGTATGCTCTTTCCGTCCAGTCTTGTAGTTGTAAAGTGTATCTTCCTTCGTATGGCTCTAGGCCCATGTAAAAAATTTTCATAATATTATTATAACAGGTTTATTCCCATTTGTCATTAAAATCATTGTACAAAGTGTATTTCGCTGTTAATTCGTCTCCTGCTTTAATTGGTTTAGATGTAATTAGATACTTTACTGGTAATTGATGCCAAAATCCAGCCACGTTTTTACAGTTTGGCATATCAGAATGATTGTAAAAAGCACCCAAGGCTGTTCTTATACTGCCATGTGGAAAATTTTTATTAAGCACATGGACTATGCCCAAAACAACATCTGAGTCAAAATCCTTGGTTGCAAACAAGCCAAGCCCTTGCACAGCAGACTCTTTTATTGTCAATCCGTCTGGCAATGGTTTATACATTATTTGTGCCTCTTTGTTCTTTTGTGCAGATATTCCGCAACCTTATAGATCCTATGTAAATTAGTTACGCTGTTTTTCCAGTGCTTATTCATTAGTGGTTCTGCAATCCTTCTAATCGCTTTTCCGTGTCTTGACTGTTTTACTCCCAGCTCGTACACTGCTCCGCCCGACTGTTTTGCTTCTAGCCACCCGTGTTCTTTTGCTTTTGAATATTTCATCATAATTCTCACGATACTTGTCGTTAACCGGTCTCGACTTTCCGTCCCATTTACCCGGCATTTTTTTTCTTATTTTTTTTCTTCTTTAAGTATTCTAACATTGTTTTAGCATCAGATACTTCAAACGGATCATTATCATCGCTGGCATTGTTCTTGCCGTCCTCAACGAATGTTTTCACAACTTCGCCGTTGTTCACTAACATAGAATATCTCCATGATCTCATTCCAAACCCCTGTGCAGGTTTGCTGACCAACATTCCCATGCCTTGTGTGAATACACCTTCACCATCCCCTATCGGTTTCACTTTCTTGATCCCTTGATTGTTGAACCATGCATTCATCACGAACGCATCGTTTACTGACAGACAGTACACTTCATCTACGCCCTGTGCTTTGATATCTTCATAAAGTTCTTCGTATGCCGGAACCTGTTGTGAACTACAAGTGGGAGTGAACGCTCCCGGTAGTGCGAACACAACAATTTTTTTGTTGTCAAATATTTCAACTGTGTCTATATCTTTCCACTCGCCGCCTATGAATGCACAACCGCCTATTGCATTGTCATCGCCTGTTCTTGTCTTAAAGTTAGTGTACGGTATCCTCATCTTATCTTCGTTCCTTTACTAGTTTAATGTCGCCTTTGTTTGTGTGCTTAATTTTGTGTTCGTTCTGCAGTGCAAGATGCAGGAAAGATTGATACTTGTCTTCCTTGACTAGCAGAGTGATACATTCATCGCTATTGTCATCATAGTCTGTGTGAGACCAGATGAAATCCTTGCCATATTTCATTCCTAGGTTGCCTGCAGTAGCACACACGTTGGCTATCGCATCTACCGTTGTGTATGTAGCATTCAATCCACCACCCTCGATGGGTAGATATCCCATCCTAGATGTGGCTCTCTTTTCTTTTATGTTAATTTCTTTCATATACTGCATGTGATCCATTCTCTCCGTCTTCAGAAACATCTATCTCGATCTTCCTGCCCGGGTATTTCTTTGTTATCTGCACATAAAGGTCATCACTCATCATCTCACAGCTCTTGTAATCATTTTGCAGTGTGCCTTGGTTGTACAGGTTCAATATCCATCTCTTGAACTGTATGAACTCTATGTCTCTGTCATCATGGAATACTTCTATTGCTACTTTAAAATGGAATATGTGTCTGTGCGGATGTCCTAGGAATGACACATCATACTCATCACCTGTTGCTAATTTTGGATCTGTTAATGCCGCTGGGTATTTGTGCATGCCTTCTTTTTGGAATGTCACCCAAACCATTTTACTTGCATTGTCAATTTTTATTGCTTCACTCATTTTTTAGCCTTCCTTTTTAGTTTTGCTTCTAATCGTTTTATTTTTGCTTCTAGCTCTTCCACCATTCTCACGTAATAGTCCGTTCCGTGCAATCCTCGATCTTCAAAATTCTTGTTCATTTTCAACCAGGCTTTGAAATCTGCGACACCTTCTTTGTAATCTAGCTGTTCCTTAGATAAGTTTGTTTTAGGCATTCTTGATCTCCAACGGTTCATCTTTTTTGTATTCATCCCAACTAGTAAATCCAGCAGTTTGTTTGAAATGATCCATGCTCATTGTCCATACACCTGGATTGGTTGCTTTGAAATCTGTGTCATCAACTTTAATGCATAGGTTGTCATCACCTTCTGAATTGGGAAATATTACTGAACAGAACGGAATAAACTTCTCGTGTGTCCAAACAGACTTAAAATTTTCTTTGACTTGTTCATGTATGGCATGTGGATAATCTATTGTCACCCAGTAGCCTTTATCTAACAGTTTCGTCATCTGTGTGAGCTGTGTTACAATATGTGGCATGAATGTTCTATTAGCACCAAAGTACACTGCCTCTGCTTGGGATTGTTTGGCTAAATCTATTATCTGATCAAACACTAGATCATTCCTTGCTAAGAACAATGTTTGTTTACCATATGCAGGAGTGTGTTCTATTTCTAAACCTGAAAATACACCTACACTATTACTTTTGCCTGTTTTGTAATCTCTGTCCATCTCTTATTATATTATTTTTTTATTAATTTGTCAAGGTCGCTTTTGCCCTAGCTATGGCATCTTTTATCATCAACTTGGTCCTTTTCAACCTTGTTAAAATGTCTTTACTCTCGCTACTTCTGTCCTTGAGTCTATCTTTGGTAAGTTGTGCCACTTTTCTATCGAGGTAATTGTGTTCAACTTCTAGTTTCTTTAGTTTTTTACTTCTTGGTTTAGCCATTGGTTCCTCCTATTCAAATAATGAACTGA
>Ga0209830_10000643_pt1 | contig 35099 bp, 33 predicted proteins | sample ArcticOcean_MG_C_12_FD_187439 | JGI IMG/M metagenome (GOLD analysis project Ga0209830, IMG submission 187439) | Marine microbial communities from western Arctic Ocean - ArcticOcean_MG_CB8_130 (SPAdes) (version 2) | ecosystem: Environmental > Aquatic > Marine > Oceanic | place: Arctic Ocean...
GAACTGTTTTAAAGGAATATTTGACCCCTTACGCCCACTTCATTCCCTTTAGTACTGTTAGAGAATTTATTATTGCACTTAAGTTTATTAAAAATTACCCTGATCGTGTTAACAAAATAGTTGAATCGGGCTATGCAATTTATAAAACCGAATGGTCAAGTGTTTCAACGTTGGATAAATTCGAATCAATAATGCAATCTAATGACCTTTTCAGTAAAAAGGGTCAAAGCAAATGATTTACTTTGATACTTACAAAAATTTTAATAAAATTCTTAATAAACTAGAACGCCGAAACTTTAAGATTAATATATTTTATGCCTTTTTTGGTATGCTTCTAGAAATGCTCGGTATCGCATTAATATTACCTGCTATTAAATACTGGCAAACTTCCACAGAGTCATCTTCTGGTAGTGAGAATTCATATGATTTATTGGTTACTCTTGGACTTATTTTCGCATTAATTTTAATAGTTAAAGCAATTGCTCTGTCCTTTTTTTCTCACCAACGATTAAAGTTTATTTTCGGTACCTTGCATAGCCTTCAGGGGTCATTACTTCGTCATTATATTAACCAACCATTTGCAATTAATCTATCTCGTAACTCAACCTCGCCCATTCAAAAAATTATCAGGGAAGCTCATGAGGTCGTTATAAATGGTATTCAGGTATGGATTCTTCTAACCGTCGAGATTTTAGCTTTTATTGGACTTTCTTCAGCACTTCTATACATTGATCCATTTTCCTCTTCGCTTATACTCGCAGTTTTTTTAACATTCGGACTTGTTGCTTACTCGATATCACGTTATAAGTTTGAATCTTTAGGAAGTGTTAGACCGGTTTTAGAGGAGACCAGGCTAAATTTACTAAGGAATATTTTTGACGGTATTAGGACAATTAAGATATATGGCAGAGAAAACTATTTTTATAATATTTTCACTGCTGTTGATTTTAAAATTAATGATTTGTGCTCAATAGTTTCATTCCGCTTTTCTTTACCCAGGTTCTGGATCGAGTTACTTGCATTTATGGCTTTTTCGATTATTATTTTAGTTAACTATTCAGTTAATCAGTCATTTGAAAGCATACTACCTATCTTGTCTGTATTTACCTTAGCAGCATTACGAATAATTCCATCTGTTAATAGAATTTTAGACGGATTTCAACAGTTGAAGTTCGCTAATCCAGCTATCGCTTTGATGGCAAGTAATTATAAATTAGATTTATCTATCCCTATAGAATCCACTAAAAAATTAAAATTTAATAGAAAAATTCAATTTGATGGTGTCTCGTTTTGTTATTCAACTCGTAAAAAAGATGTATTTACAAATTTATCTTTTACCGTTAATCGAGGAGAATGTTTGGGGATTATCGGCCCCAGTGGCGTTGGTAAAAGTACATTTATCGATCTGATTATGGGCCTATTAGTCCCCCAAAAGGGAAAAATAACTATAGACAACTCACCAATTGATAATAAATTAAATATTAGGAAATGGCAAAAGCAGATTGGATATGTCCCTCAGGAAATTTTTATATTAAATAATACCTTAAGACATAATATTGTTTTTGCTATCGATGATGAGGATATTAATGAAAAAAAATTATTGGATGTTATTTCTGTGGTTCAACTTGACGATTTAATTCAATCACTGCCTGATGGTCTTGAAACAATACTGGGGGATAATGGTAATCAACTTTCTGGCGGACAAAGACAACGCATTGGTATTGCAAGGTCTCTGTACCATAATCCAGAGTTATTAATTTTTGATGAGGCAACCTCGGCACTTGATAAGAAAAGTGAAATGAGTATTCTTAAAAATATAGAGCAACTTAAAAAAACAAAAACCATTATTATGGTTGCTCACAACAAATCAAGTCTATTCAGTTGTGATAAGATTATTATGCTTGATTCTAGTGGTATTATCGAGGTTAAATAACTTCCGCGTTAGTTAGCTCTTGGTTAGCATGGTTAATCCTGTTTTTAACTTGAAGATAATTATGTGCAACCACGTCATTAATTAAAATATGTAAATAGAGTGCAGTTATAATGAAAAAATTAATAATTCCCCTTGTCCACAAATATAAAATAAGTAAAGCATGGATGCAACCAAATGGTTCAAAGGCGAATAGTCAGACTAATTCACAAAAACCATTAGTCAGCGTCATAACAATTGTTCGCAATGCAGAAGAGACTATTGAGAAAACTTTGTTATCTGTTGGTAACCAGTCTTATAAAAATTTTGAATATATTGTAGTTGACGGTCTTTCAACAGATGGAACTACTGTTTTACTTAACAAACATAATAAATTAATTTCAAAATGGGTTTCTGAAAAAGATGATGGATCTGGTGATGCAGCAAATAAAGGTATTTGTATAGCAAAAGGAGAAATTATATTTTTTCTAAGTGCCGATGATTGGATCAAAAAAGATACTTTAGCAGCTATTATTGACGGCTTTAATAAAAATAAAAACTGTTCTTTTGTATATGGTGATATGACTATGGTCGCTGGTAATAATTCGTTATTATGTGTTGGGGATTATGATTACAAAAAAAATATTAAAAAAGGTAATCCATCCTTTAACTACCCATCTGTTGCCTGGAGGAAAGATCTTTATGATAAAGTTGGTTTGTATACTCAATCATTTCCCTGGAATAATGATTATGAATTTCTTGTTAGGGTCTACGCTAACAATTTTAATGGAAGGTACATACCAAAATTCAATGTCTATAGATTACCGGGTGGACAGGGAGAAACAAATATGATGGAATCATTCACTGATATTTTAACCATTAATTATATTTATAAGTTACCTCTTTTTAAGACACTAATAAGATCTTTTATAAGTTTATGTACAATGTATTTAAAGCAAACTCTTTCTAGAGGAAAAAAAATATTATTTTCAATTAATCTAGGAAGGTAACTAGAATTATTATATGGAAAAACTATTTATAAATATATTAAAAATTATTACATCAATTGATCTGGATCCTACTAAAGCACTGGCAGTAGCTTATTCTAGTTCAAGGTATGAATTCATAACTCATTATACAAACCTTACGCTCTGTCAGTCCATTCAAGCAGGTTTTATGGCCGGAGCTAAGTACAACCCATTTCTAAAAACAACTGAAAATATTACTGTATTGAGGTCCAAATAAATTTAAAGTATGGAAGCTTCACAACAATATAATCAAGTAATTAACCATGTAGGTTACAACTACACTTTCGAAAAATTTTTTCTTCAAAAGAAAGCTTGATCAATCCCCAATGAAGATAAAGATATCCTTAAATCTATTATTTATTTATTTCATATTTATATTTCTCTTAACGGCATTGTTTAGCTCTATGGGTTTTGGGTCAACTTCATATGGATTACTCATAGCATCTGTGTTAATTATAAATACTGGGCTACATATACCTGGTTATTCCTACAATCATCCGCGCCTAAATAACAGCATAGCTATTGCATTTATGATCGCTATCTTTATTTTAATCCATGGGTTAATTGCAAGCTTAACTGGCGGTCTCGAATTCTCATTTTCTAGGCTTATAATTTCATTATTTATTCTTTTAGTTCTATTTATTGCAGCATTCTTTTTCTCTGATTTAGTAAAAAGAATAGATACTAAAAGATTTGAATCAGTTATGTGGTCAGTAACTGCGTTGATGATTATATTGGCTGTGGCACAAATTGTAAAACCTTGGTTAGCTTTTCATGGATTTTCATCTATTCATTATTTTATTGCAGTTTATTCAGAACCCTCTCATTATATTATTGCTTTTCTACCAATTTATTTGTACAGATTTGTCATTGGGACTTTTATATCACGTATTTTAATTTTTGGAGTCGGCACTTACTTTTATTTTGCGCTAGAAAGTATGACTTTTTTAATTTTCCTATTTGGTCTTTTCTGTTTATACATTATATCAAAACCAAAATTATTTAGATTGAGCTTATTGATTTTACTTTTAGTTATAATTACCCTAATAACATTATGGGCAGGTGATTTAGATGGCCTTGATTTTATTCAAATGAACAATTTTTTAAATAAAGTAGCTATGATATTAAATCTTCTTGTGACCGATAGCTTGCCTAGTGGAAATCTTCCTTACATTTCGCTTAGTAGCCTCTCCTTTTTTGCAGATTGGCATCAGGCAATTATTAATCTCATCAACACTTCTGGGATAGGCGTTGGTTTTCAGCAAAATGGATTAGTTGGGGATCGAAGTTATATTAAAGATATAATATTTAACCATTCTGGGGCTTTTGCTTGGACTATTAAACTCGAAACATTTTCAGTAATGCCAAAATTAATTTCTGAATTTGGTATTTTTGCATTTATATTTTTAATATTTTATTTAAATTATTTTTGGGCAAGTTTAATTCAAATCACAAATAGTTTAATGATAAAAGATAAAGATATCGATAAAAAAATGTTACTCATTAATTGTTTTGTTGCTTGTAATGCTATAAATATATTTCTTAGAGGAACTGGTTACTTTACGACATCCACCTTCTTCCTTGTTGTCGCATTTTTTTATTTGTCCTCATTAAAGAAAATGGATGGATAACATAATTTTATCAGAACACTCTTTTTATTTTCTGTACGACTACGTTGTTAGCGGACTAGATTTAGGAAATATTATCCGTGATTCAGGGCAGGTTGTTCCAAAAGCATTACTATTTTATTTGCTAATAATATTACCTGTCATTTTTATTTCAAGACTATTATTCAAGCCGCAATTATTTATACTTATGTCATTTATATCAATTTTAGTTTTTCCAGCTTTAAGTCATACTCACGGTGGTGGAAAACTTGCTTTTGGTTTAATATTTTCTTCATTGATAATTTTTAGCAGTTTTTTTTCATATGCTGGGATAAAGCAAATTAATTCTTTAGTACCCAGAAATTTTGTTCTTTTTACTATTGCTTTATTTTTAATAATTTTTTTACATAGTTTTTTTGTTTTTTTCTTTCATAGTGATACCTATCACCTTAACAGGCTAATAATTTCAACTGCTGGATTATTTACCATCATTGCTTCAGCATACATTTTCACATACACATTTTCAAAGGTTGGGCCGGATGAAGTTGCTAAAATTATGAAATCGGTTTGGTATTTTATAATTTTTTTAACAATTTTAGTTTTAATTAAGTTCGCAATATTTTCTCCGTTTTATAATAATGGTGCTAGATCATTAATCATATTTGAAGAGCCTTCCTTTTTTGCACTTGCTTGCCTTCCTTTTTTTCTTTTTAAGTTAATTGTCAGCAATTCTTTCATGCGTTTACTTCTTTTATTGTTACTTATTTTTTTAGCAATTGCTTTGAGAAGCACAACCTTACTGGTTGGTGTCGGATTCTGCTTTCTTTTATTATATTCTTCAATTATTACAAAAAAGACCATGTTCTATTGGTTTCTATTTCTTGTTACTCTTTTGCTTATTTACATTACTTTTTTTCATTCCCATCTTTCTGATTTAAATCCTATTAGGTATATGTTTGTCCGAATATTTGACTTCTTTAAACCTGTCTCAATTGAAACGAATATGTCTTCGCTTTCTGCATTAAAGGACTGGCATGAAGCGTTTATGAATTCCCTGAACACAAAGGGTTTGGGGATTGGTTTTCAGCAAACAGGTATTCATGGCTTTCAAAGTTATATTTCTGGACTAATATATTTACAGACTTACAGTGATCTAAATGGTGCGAGTCCATGGAATATTAAATTTGAAACATTTATTATTGCCCCTAAACTAATATCTGAGTTTGGTATTTTAGGTATTTTAGCGATATGTTTTTATTTAAGATATTTCATCGATAGTTTCATTTACTTAAGTAAATCTGTTAACAATAAAATTACGAGTAGTTGTTATTTAGATATTTTGTTTCATAGTATTTATATTTTATTTTTTATAAGTTTGTTTGTTCGTGGTACTGGTTATTTTTCAGTATCAACATTATTCTTCTTTTCATCCGTTATTTATTTGTTTTTTCTTAAAAGCAATAAGTAAAATTATGTATAATTATTTTTATGAAAACAAGAATTGCAATAACGGGTGGAGCAGGTTTTTTAGGTAGGCATTTAGTAAGTTTGTTAGCTAAAAATAAAAACTATGAAATTGTACTCCTAGCAAGAAGTATAAAAAAATACTCAAAATATTTTAGAAATTATAGTCATATTAGTCTTCATGAAGGAGATTTACTTGATTCGGATAGCTTGGAGGGTTTTTTAACTAAGGATACAATCCTAATTAATTTAGCTTATCTCAAATCACATCCATCTGGCAACTTAAATGCTACTAATAATTTAGTCAAAGCTTCTAATGAAGCAAGTGTTTCACAAGTTATACATTGCAGCACTGCAGTTGTTGTTGGTTTTTCTTCTGTCAAGTTTGTTAATGAAAGTACCCCCCTAAAACCTAAAGGTATCTATCAAATCAATAAGGCAGTTATTGAGAAAATTTTCAATCATAATTTATTTCCTAGTATCTCTTTAAAGATTATTAGGCCAACAGAAATTATTGGAGTTGATAGTAGATCGGTAATTCAAAAAATGATTGATAAACTTAAAGCACCGAGTTTGTTTCATCATTTCTATAATTTTTTGTTATCCAACAGGAGATTTAACCTTGTAAGTGTTCACAACGTATCCTCGGCTATTGAATTTTTGCTTAATAAGGACATTAAATCGACTCGTAATATTTACATAATTTCAGATGATGATGATATTGATAATAATTACAAAAATATTATCAATATCATAAACATTTATATGCATTCAAGCTCCTCTACTTTTTTAAAATTTGGACTACCTATTTATTTACTTGAGTATATTTTTGTATTCTTTAGAAAGCATTCGCCACCAAACCGAATTTATTCCAATAACAGTATTCTGCAGTTAGGTTTTAAGCCTAAGGTTAGTATTGCTCAAGCGACAAAAGAAATTTTATCTTTCACCCTAAATACTCGAAAAGGTGCATTCATAAATGAAGATACTTAATGTAATTATGTGTATTGATCCATACACTGGTGGAGGCTCTGTTGAAAGAATTTGCCAACTTAGTAAGTACATTGGTTTACATGGGCATACCTGTACTCTACTAACTACAAAAAAAGGTTTTAATAAAAGTCGAGCTGAAAAATTAGGATCAATAAGTATTGTTGCATTGCCATACATATCTGATAGATTTATTTTTCCTTTAAAACTTATTACCTGGCTTTTTAAGAATGTTAAAAACTATGATGTCGTCCACCTCTCAATGAATTGGTCAGCTATAACAGCAATAACTTTTATCTATTTGAAGTTAGCCAATAAACCATTTTATTTTTCGGCCATGGGGTGGCTTAGGATTGAAGGAAGGTCAGTTTTACTTAAACATATTTATAGAGTTCTTATTACCTTACCCTTAATTCGATCAGCTAAAAAATGTATTGCTGTTAGTAAAAGAGAAGTAAGTGATTATATTGCCAATGGCGTTAGTTCTGAGAAGATTGTATATATTCCAAATGGTATAGAAGGTTCGGAATTTGAAAAGGATGATGGCGGCGCACTTTTCAGAAAAAAATATAATATTGACAAAAGGCCAATAATTTTCTTTATTGGTAGGATTGATCTTATTAAGGGGCCTGACATATTACTAAGAGCCTTTGGTAAAATTTGTAATGACTTCTCTAACTATCAATTAATTATTGCTGGGAACGAGCTAGGGTACTTGAGTACAATTAAAAGCGAGTGTAAAGCTTTAAAACTTGAGAATAAAGTAACTTTTTTAGGCCCAATAATTGGTGAAGATAAAGTATCCGCCTATCATTCTGCTAAGTTGGTCGTTATTCCATCAAGGTTTGACAGTATGACTGTTGTCGCACTTGAAGCTGCTGCTTCCAGTTCCCCGATACTAATTACAAAAGAATGTGATTTCAGTGAATTGGCACTGGCATCAGCTGGGATTGAAGTTAATGCGAATGAAACTGAAGTTGAAGAGGGCATAAGACTTGCATTATCTAGTAAAATTGATTTAGAAAAACTCGGGAATAACGCTAAAAAATTTGTTTTAAAAAATTATGATTGGAATATCATTGCACATAAATTTATTAATCAATTTTCTAAATGAAAACGGCTTTAATAACAGGGTTTAGCGGTCAAGATGGTTCATATCTTTCGGAGCTTCTCATTAAAAAAAATTACAGAGTTATCGGTACAACTAGAGATAAAAAGAAAATAAAAAACAATCTTTTAAATGCAGTATTAAAAAAAATTATTATTGTTGAGTGGGATTTAGTTTCATTGAAACAGTTAAATAAAATTTTATGTGATTATTGTCCAGATGAAATTTATAATTTTGCAAGCTATAGTTCTGGACAAACAATGTATGAGAAGCCTGAGGCAATGATGATTATAAATGGGGACGTAGTTGTTAATATTCTCGATGCTATAAAGCGTAACAATATTTTAACTAAATTTTGTCAAGCATCAAGTTCCGAGATGTTTGGTATTGTTAGCGAGGTTCCTCAGTCCGAAGTCACTAAATTTAACCCACAAAATCCATATGCAAAAGCTAAACTATATGCCCATAATAAAATTAGTGATTATCGAGATAAACATGGATTATTTGCTTGTTCAGCAATCTTATATAACCATGAAAGCCCGAGGCGAGGTACAAACTTCGTTACAAGAAAGATAACAAGCCAGGCGGTAAAAATTAAACTAAACTTACAAAATAAGTTAGAGCTAGGAGATATAAATGCTAGAAGAGATTGGATGCATTCAAAAGATGCCGTTAAAGCACTTTACTTGATGATGCAATCAAAAAATCCAGCTGATTATGTTGTTGCTAGTGGAGAAGATCATTCGGTTGAGGAATTTTGTCAAGTTGCCTTTAGTTATCTAGATTTAGACTATAAAAATCATGTTATTCAATCAAAGTCTCATTTCAGGAGCCATGATAGTGTTAGCCTTATCGGAAATCCATCTAAGATTAGAAATTTAGGCTGGGATACTCAATATAACTTTGATGAAATTGTAAAAGAAATGGTCGATTCAGACCTTAAAAAGCTAACTAGTTAATTTAATAACTTTAAAAAAAGGACGGTTCATTGTATAAAAAAATATCATCTTGCCGTATTTGTGGAAATAAGGGCCTTACAAATTTCCTTCATTTGGGTAATCAGATGCTAACTGGTGTTTTCCCAAAAGAAAAAGATAAGGAAAGAGTTTCATCGGGACCTTTAGCGCTAGTTAAGTGCATGGGTGAAAATTCATGTGGTTTAGTTCAAATGCAATACTCTTACTCACTTTCAGAAATGTATGGGGATAATTATGGATACCGATCAGGCCTTAATAAAAGTATGGTTGATCACCTTCACTCAAAAGTAAGTAAAATTACTAATTCAGTTAAATTAAATGCCAATGATCTAATTATTGATATTGGTAGTAATGACGCTACTACATTAAAAGCTTACCCACAAAAAAGCCTTGATTTAGTTGGTATAGATCCCACAGGGATTAAGTTTAGCTCATATTATCCAGACAACATTAAACTAATTCCTGATTTTTTCAGTTCCAGTCTAGTTAAAGCTAAGTTTGGTAATAAGAAAGCTAAAGTTGTAACTTCATTCTCCATGTTTTACGACCTAGAAGAACCTTTGACCTTTATGAAAGAGGTGCACGAGATTCTAGACAGTGAAGGAATCTGGATTTTTGAGCAGAGCTATATGCCAAAGATGCTAGAAATGAATTCTTTTGATACAATTTGTCATGAACACTTAGAGTTTTATTCGCTTCATCAAATAAAATATATGACAGACATAGTTGGTTTTCATATTATTGAAGTTGACTTTAACGATATAAATGGTGGCAGTTTCTCAATCACTGTTAGAAAAAAAATAGGTGATGAGCAGGATGAAGGAAAAATAAAAAAAATTCTTCATCAGGAGAGTGAATTAGGCCTATCATCAATGAAACCTTATGAAGAATTTGCTAATAGAATTGATGTTGTAACAAAAAAACTCATTCAGTTTGTAAAAACAGAAAGAGCTAAGGGAAAGATGATTGCTGCACTTGGTGCTTCTACAAAGGGCAACGTTTTACTTCAATATTGTAATTTTACTGAAGATGATATAAGTTTTATTGGCGAAGTGAATGAAGAAAAGTTGGGTTGCTTTACCCCCGGAACCTTTATACCAATAATTTCTGAAAAAGAGTTACTTAATAAAAACCCGGATTATTTAATAGTGTTGCCCTGGCATTTTAAAGATTTTTTTATAAAAAACGAAAAATTTTCAAAAATGAAGTTAGTGTTCCCATTACCTGAAATAGAAATATATGGGTAAGCTAATTCTATACATATGATAACCATTTCATTAGTTTCTCATGGCCACGGAGTCATGATCATTAAGCTCATTAAGTCTTTACTAAAAATTAATGAAGTGGAAAATATAATTGTTACGTTGAATATCCCTGAAGAGATAAATCTTCCTAAGTCGCGTAAAATTAAACTCATTAATAACATTACGCCTGTTGGTTTTGGGCAAAATCATAATAATGCTTTTAAGCTTTCAAAAAGCAATTTTTTTTGTGTATTAAACCCAGACATAACGATTTTAGATAATCCCTTCCCTCTACTTATTAAAGAATTAACTACTTATAATGCCTCCCTTATTGCTCCATTGATTCTTTGCCCTAACGGCGATCCTGAGGATAGTGTTAGATATTTTCCATCGATATCATCTTTATTAAAGAGACTTATTTTTTCCATTAAAGGTAATATTGTTTTAACTGGCTTAAGCAAACCATATTCTCCAGACTGGATTGGTGGAATGTTTATGTTATTCAAAAAAGATTGCTACCAAAAAGTTAACGGATTTGATGAAGGCTTTTTCTTGTACTGTGAAGACATTGATTTGTGTGCACGGCTTTGGAGTGAAAACCTTAAAATTATTGTTACCAATAAAGTTAGTGTAATTCATGACACTCAAAGGGCTAGCAAAAGTAATTTCACTCATTTTTGCTGGCATATTCTTAGTCTAATTAGATACTTTTTTAAGCATTGGGGTCGACTTCCAAAACATGAGTAAATTAAATGAAAATTATTTTATTTCCGGTGCTTCAGGGTTCATTGGCTCAAGTGTTGCTGCATACTTATCTAATTAAGGAGAGGGATATAGTGGTATTTCAATAGCTAATCCTAAAGATATTAATATTTCAATTTGTGATTTAAGAGACACAGATAATATTAAAAAATTATTTTAAGTTAATCCTAGTAACTATTTTTATAATCTTTTTCCCTAAAATAGACATTTTAAATTTTATTTTTAAGGATTTACCTGCTCAGCCGAGCAACGTAAAATTTAATTAGATTTTTTTATTACTGATTTATCTAAGTGAATTAGTGTGGGTTTATTAATCAAGTCGAAAAGAAGTACTGCGCGCTTTTCTTTATCCTCACATTGAAAAATCGCTTCAATATTCATAAATGGGCCGGCTTCAATTATTATCTTGTCTCCTTTTTGATAGTAACTTTCTACATCACCTTTCTTCAAGTTTTCCCTCAATCTTAAATCAAAAATAATTTCATTTTTGATCTCGAGAGGTTTTTCGTGAATTTTTAACAATTGGTGTACACCCAAAGTAGAGCGAATAAGACCTATATCAGGTGAAAGTTGGCTTCGATTGTATTTCAGAAAAAGGTATCTTGGAAAAAGTGGTGACATTGTGTTCTTAATGGACCTATCTCGTACCACTTCTTTTATATACATAGGTAAATATGTTTCAAAACCCTGATTTTTCAAGTTTTTTTCTGCTCTGATTTCTTCAGAAGATTTGGTGTGTATAACTAGCCAAGTCATTATTTTTATATGTTGCACCTAGGAAATAGATTATGATGATTTCAGTATTTCTATTATTATAACCTTATTTAAATGCGTTAGTTTTTAAGGAGATTTTATGCAAGTTGTAATATTAGCCGGTGGCCTTGGTACGAGGTTGAGTGAGGAAACTGTTTTACGACCTAAGCCTATGATTGAAATTGGTGGAAAGCCTATACTTTGGCATATTTTAAAGCATTATTCTCATTATGGTTTTAATGATTTTATTATCTGTTGTGGGTATAAGGGGTACATGATTAAAGAGTTTTTTAGCAATTATTTCCTTCATATTTCAGATGTTAAAATTGATGTTGAAAAGAATAATATTCAAATTTTACATAAAGAAGACGTTAAGTGGAAGATCACTTTAGTTGATACTGGAGAAAACACTCAAACTGGAGGCAGGTTAGCAAGAGTAAAGGATTACGTTAAAGGAGATTTCTGTATGACCTATGGCGACGGGCTATCTAATATTAATATTCAAAACCTTGTGTCCTTTCATCAAGCGCATAAAAAGTTAGCAACCGTATCTGCTGTTAAGCCGCCAGGAAGGTTTGGTGCATTAAGTATTGATAATAACAATCATGTTAAAAAATTTAATGAAAAGCCAAGTGGTGATGGTGGATATATTAATGGCGGCTTCTTTGTGTTGAATAAAAAAGTTCTTGATTATATAACGGGTGATTCAGTTCCTTGGGAATCAACTCCAATGCAAAAACTTACAAAAGAAAATCAATTAGTTGCCTGTACTCATGATGATTTCTGGAATCCAATGGACACCTTGAGGGATAAACAATATTTAGAAGATTTATGGTTAAAGAACCAAGCTCCATGGAGGGTTTGGAGTGGATAACGAGTTCTGGCGGGACAAGAAAGTTTTTATTACTGGGCATACAGGCTTCAAAGGGGGGTGGCTTTCATTATGGTTAAATGACCTTGGGGCTAATGTAACGGGTTTTTCCTTGCCCCCTTCAACTTCTCCTTCATTTTTTGATGTTTGCTCCGTTAATAACTCAGCTAAATCAATCATTGGTGATGTGAGAGATTACATTAGACTTAAAAAAAGTATCCAGGATGAAAGCCCAGATATTGTCTTTCATATGGCTGCCCAAGCCCTGGTTTTAGATTCATATAAAGATCCCATTGAAACTTATGAGACCAACTTGATGGGAACAGTAAATATCCTAAATGCTTTAAGGGAAACGCCATCAGTAAAAGCATTTGTTAATATTACAAGTGACAAATGTTATGAAAATATTGAAAAATATTCAGGGTACACTGAGGAAGATCGAATGGGTGGATTTGACCCTTACAGTTCAAGTAAGGGTTGTGCAGAACTAATTACAGCTGCTTATAGAGCGTCATTCTTTAACTCAAGTTTATATTTAGATCATGGCGTAGGAATTGCAACTGCAAGGTCTGGCAATGTAATTGGCGGCGGTGATTGGTCAAGCAACAGATTAATACCAGATATTTTTGAAGCAATTTTATCAAAAAAAGCAATCACAATTCGTAATCCAAGCTCCACAAGACCATGGCAACATGTATTGGAGCCACTAAGTGGCTACTTAAATCTTGCTGAAAAATTATTTCTAGAAGGAGTTGATTTCTCAGAATCATGGAATTTTGGTCCAAGCACCAATGATGTTCAAACTGTTCAAGATGTTGCAACAAAATTTATTTCTCAATGGGGGAGTAATACTCAGATTAATTTAGAAAATAACTCAAGCCAACCTCATGAAGCTACTTTACTTACTCTAGATTGTTCAAAAGCAGCAGATAAGCTTCATTGGACTCCAAAAATGAATACCAAGGATGCAATTAAAATAACGTGTGATTGGTATAAAATGTTTAATGAGGGAAAAAGTGATATGAAGCTGTTTAGTCTAGATCAAATTAAAAGCTATCAATCAGTTTTTATTAAACGTTAAAATTTTAATCTTACGAGCTGTAAAAAAAATTTTTTCGGTAATTAGAATAAAAATATGAATTCCATAAAAAATATATTGTTTAAATAAATTATTGTCTAACCTTTTGATGATATATCTCCTAAATTCAGACCTTCCACCCATCATGGTTTTTGATCCAAAAAGTTTTGTGGTGCTACTATTTTCATGAACCATAAACCTTACTGAGGGAACTTTATCGAAAATAAATTTTTTATTGTCTAAATAAAATTCCATGTTAAAGATTAAGTCACCTACATATGGAATCTCACTATATTTATAGTTTTGGTATTGGGAAGATTTAATAATAATTGATGAGGGGCATCCAATATAATTTCTATAAAAAAGAGAGAGCCAAAATTCGTAAGAATAAAACCCATAAGAGCGATAGCCAATGATAATATTTTTTTGGTTTATGTAATTTATTGCAGCTGAAAACCCAGCTACATGATCATCAGTTTTAGATAGTGCGTTGATAGCACTTTCTAAATGGTTTGGTTCTAAAATATCATCTGAACATAAAAGTTTAAAATACTTACATAAACTTATGTTAGCTAGGCATCGATTCCAATTTTTAGCTTGACTTATAAACTTATCATTTAAGTGAATTTTAATTTTTCCTTTAGCAATGTATTTAGTGTATTGCATTGATATTAATTTAATGGAGTCATCTGACGAATCATTGTCGTAGATATTTATAATCCAATTTTTATAGGTCTGACTTAAAACAGAATCAATTGTCGATAGAATAGTTAAGCTCCCGTTATAGTTTGGGATTGAAATATTAATTTTTTCCTTCATTTCATCGCAACTAACTGATAAATACTAAGAACAAATTTTCCTTTCGTAACATTTTTTTTATCAATTTTTAATAGCTTTAACCCAGCTTGACGAATAAGGTTTTCTAAACTTTCCCTAGAAAAAAAATTTACATGCTCATGCCAGTGTTTCTTAACATTTAAAATATTTTTATCTAAATGATCATCATTAATTATTGATTCATGAGGGACCTCAATATATATGCAACTATTTTTTTTTAGATTAAGAGCTAGTTTCTTTAGTTCTTTAAGGGGGTAGGGGATGTGCTCAAAGACATGAAGACATGTAATTAAGTCAAATTTTTTATAATTTATATTTTTCAAATATTTAATCCCTTTATTATCTTTTTTATTTCCACTTATGTCATAAATAAATTTTTCTATTTTTGGCGAGTTTAAGAAAGGAGTATTAATTCCAGTTTCTCCGCCCCAGTCTAATAAATTACTAAAATTATTTCCTGTATTATCGATTATAAATTTTTCAATAGAAGGCATGTAGTGAATTTTTTTTGAGAGCATATTGTTTCTATCACTGTATCCTGGCTCATATTTTTCACGCAGTGTAGTATAGTTTTTATCTCTATAATTCTTATAAAGTCTTTTCATCTCATTAGCATCAAAACGAATATCTAAAAATAATAACGTACAATTCCCACAAAATACACTGTTGCATGCTGAGTAAGATGTTCCTAATTTTAATGTTTTAAAGTTATATTTCTTCTTAATTGTTAGCGGCTCCCATCCAAAAACTTTTTTTGCAATAAATGGCATTAGTAAAGCTGAATCTTTTGTAATATTTTTAGATCTGCATACTGGGCAATTTGATGAAATTTTCATGTGATTAAATTTTTTTGACAATTGTTTATAGTATTATAACCGTTCTAAATTAAAAAATTACGTGGTGTTACTAAAGCTACTTATTTAATTTGGTAGCCATTAAATCTTTAACAATTTATTATCTAGGGGTTTGCTTTGAGTGAAGAATTAGAGTCTTTTGAAAATATATCCTATGCTAAAACAGTTTATGGGCAAGAAGAAATTGATGCTGTAGTTAAGTGCCTTAATGAGTCAACCCAAATGGGAAATTATTCTAGGAAGTTTGAAAAGAAAATTGCTGGTTTATTTGACAAGAAAGAAAGTATTTATGTTAACTCAGGCTCATCTGCTTTATATATAGGGATTGAGGCATTTAATTTTAATAAGGGAGCAGAAGTAATAACCCCTGCATTAACTTTTGGAACAACAGTTGGCTGCCTATTAAAAAATAGTTTAGTACCTGTATTTGTTGATGTTGAGCCTCTAACTTACTGCATCGATGTTTCTTCTATTGAAAAAGTAATAACAGATAAAACTGTTGCAATTTTAGCTCCAAATTTAATGGGCAACCTTTGTGATTGGCCTAAGATTAGAGAAATAGCTGATAAGCACAATCTTCTTGTAATTGAAGACTCTGCCGATACTTTAGGAGCAACAATAAATGGTAAAAATTCCGGTCACTATTCAGATATGTCTATTACTAGTTTTTATGGATCTCACATTATAAATTGCGCTGGAAATGGTGGCGCACTTGCTCTTAATGATAAAAAAATTATTGAAAAAGCCAAGCTTTTAAGGTCATGGGGAAGAAGTTCTTCCTTGTATGATGAGAAGAGCGAGTCTATTGAAAATAGATTTAATGTTGATCTCGATGGAATTGAGTATGATGCAAAGTTTGTTTTTGAGACCTCAGGATATAATTTAGAAGGAAGTGAGGTTGGAGCTGCTTTTGGTTTGGCACAACTTGAGAAATTAAAAGATAATATAATTACAAGACAAAAAAACTTTAAATTACAATCGAATTTTTTTAAAAAACATAATAAATTTTTTTATAACCCACAAGAAACAAAAAATATTAATACTGCTTGGCTCGCTTTTCCAGTTTTAATTAAAGAAGATGCGCCTTTTACTAGAAAAGAGCTTCAAATCTATTTGGAAAAGAGAAACATTCAAACCAGAGTTGTTTTTACTGGTAATATCTTAAGGCAACCTATGATGAAAAATCAAATTTATAAAGTGTTAGATGGAGGTTACCCTAATTCCGATTCAGTTATGAGGAGAGGAATGTTGTTGCCGGTTCATCATGGATTAACTGCTCAGATGATTCAAAGGCTTCACAGCACCATAGATCAATTTATTCGTGAGATTTAAATAATGTCAAAAACCCTTAATAATTTAATTGTTTTAGAAATTGCTAATAACCATATGGGTGACATTAATCACGGAATAGAATTAATTAATACTTATTCTAAAATTTGCAATAAATTTAAAAATTTTAATTTCGCCTTTAAATTGCAATACAGAGACCTAGATACCTTTATTCATAAGTCAGTAAAAAATAATTTTGATAATCACTATGTTAAAAGATTTTCAGAAACGAGGTTAACTGAAAATGACTTTAATAAGCTTATAGGCGCAATAAAATCAAACGGCTACTTATCGATGGTCACTCCATTCGATAATAAGTCTATTAGTTTAATAATAAAGCAAGATATTGATATTCTAAAGGTAGCCAGTTGCTCTTTCACTGATTGGCCGTTGTTAGAAGAGATGGTTCAGCTAGATAAACCAATCATTGCATCAACAGCTGGAGCTTCTAAGAATGATATTGATAGTGTAATTTCTTTCTTTAAAAATAGAGAAAAAGATTTTGCAATTATGCACTGTGTTGCTCAGTACCCCACACCTAATCATAAATTAAATTTATCACAAATTGATTATCTTTCTAATCGCTATCCAGGCACTACAATTGGTTATTCAACCCATGAAGATCCAAGTAACTTTAGTTTTGTTTTAATGGCTGCTGCAAAAGGTGCTAAGATCTTTGAGAAACACATTGGTTTACCTACTGAGATATATCCAATTAATAAGTATTCAGTAACCCCGAATCAATTTGAAAGGTGGATAGAGGCACTTTCGTTGGCCATAACTGTTTGCGGCCATGGTTCTGGGAGAACCCCAATAGATAAAACTGAACAAGATAGCTTGGTTTCATTGAGAAGGGGTATTTTTGCGAATAGGAGAATTAAAAAAGGCGAGACTATTTCGGAAAAAGATATTTATTTTGCGTTTCCTCCATCTAGCAGTCAGTTCACAGCAAATAACTATTCAAAATATTCATCTTTTGTTGCTAAGTCAAATATTGGGTTGGATGAAGCTATTTCCCCTGATAATACTAGTGTTTTAGAACGAAGGGCTATCTTAGAGGGCATCACTAAGGAAGTTAATAAATTAATTACTGAAGCTAAGATTCACCTTCCATCACCTGTTGAGATGGAAATTTCGCACCACTACGGCCTTGATGATTTTTATAAATTTGGAATGGTTATATTTACTTTAATTAATAGAACTTATTGTAAGAAGTTGCTTATATCTTTACCTGGACAGGTTCATCCAGCACAGTATCATAAGAAAAAAGAGGAATCGTTTCGTTTAGTTCATGGGGACTTAACGTTAACAATTGACGATAAAGAATTAAATATGAAATTAGGAGAAATTATAACAATTGAAAAAGGAATGGTTCATAAGTTCAGAAGTTTAAAAGGCTCAATTGTCGAAGAAATTTCCGATACACACAATACAAATGATTCATTTTATATTGATGATAAAATAACTAAAAATAAAAATAGGAAAACTATTATAAATTTTTATAAAAATTTATAATAGTTTTAATAGGCATATGAAAAAAATTAGGGTTGCAGATTATGTCGCTTCATTTATAAAGAAAATTGGTGTTGATGTAGTTTTTATGGTTCCTGGTGGCGGGGCAATGTTTTTGAATGATGCGATTCAATCAAAAAAAGACCTTAATTTTATTGCCAATCACAATGAGCAGGCATCTTCAATTTCTGCAGAAGCATATTCAAGAGTAACGGAAAATATTGGAGTTGCTGTTGTAACAACTGGGCCTGGATCTACTAATGCAATCACTGGTGTAGCTGGAGCTTGGATTGAATCTGTTCCTCTAATTATAATATCTGGACAAGTTAAAACATCAGACTTAAAGGCTAAGTCTGGCGTTAGGCAAATGGGCCCCCAAGAAGTTGATATAGTTTCAATCGTTAAACCAATTACGAAGTATGCGGTAACAGTCAAAAATCCAAAAAAAATTAAATATGAGCTAGAAAAAGCTTTTCACCTAGCTACAGAAGGCCGAAAGGGTCCTGTTTGGCTCGATATACCTCTAGACATCCAGGCAGCTCCAATATTTGAAGAGAAGTTAAATGGCTTTAAAGTAAAGTTATTATTAAAAAATAAAAATAGTTTGTTTAATAAGTATCAAGACATAATTGAATTAATTAATAAGTCTGAAAGACCAATTATTTTAGCTGGTCACGGTATTAGATTAGCAAAAGCGGCAAAAGATTTTACAAGAATGTGCAAGGTATTAAAAATTCCAGTTGTTACAACTTGGAACGCAATGGATTTATTGCCGTATTCAAGTAAATTAAATATTGGTAAGCCTGGAACTGTTGCACTTAGAGCACCTAATTTTGCAATTCAAAATTCTGACCTTTTGATTTCAATCGGAGCTAGATTAGACAATGTTGTTACCGCCTATAATCATAAAAATTTTGCAAAAAATGCAAAAAAAATTATTGTAGATATTGATTTAAATGAATTAAATAAATTTAAATCTAAGATTGATTTTAAAGTAAATCTAGATGCTAAGGTTTTTATTAGTAACCTTAATGATAGTGCCGAAAAAGTAAAAATTAAAAGTTTTACTGACTGGCTTGCTAAATGCAATGATTGGAAAAAAAGATATACGATAAATGACGGAAAAGCATTTACAGAAAGTACGAAAATTAGCCACCTTCAATTAGTAGATATTTTATCAGACCAACTTCCGGAAAAGTCTTTAATTGTTACTGGTAGTTCTGGTTTAGCAATTGAATCATTTTATATGGCATTTAGAAATAAACCGGGACAAAGAGTTTTCTTAACCTCAGGTTTAGGTGCAATGGGTTATGGGCTTCCGGCACTAATTGGTGCTTTGAATGCAAATAAATTTAAAGAAGTGATCTGCATTGAAAGTGACGGTAGTTTTTTGATGAATCTTCAGGAAATATTGACATTGAAAATATCTAAAAAGCCATTTAAACTATTTATATTAAACAACAATGGTTATGCTTCAATCAAGAACACGCAAAAAAATTATTTTGATGGTAGATATATTGCTAGTGGCCCAGAATCAAACTTATTTTTACCGGACGTAACTAAAATCTTTAGTTCAATTGGGATATCAGCTATTAAGGTTAAAATTCTTAATAACTTGCCTGGGGCTATAGACAAAGTATTAAAAAGTAAAAAATCAATCGTTTGTGATATTTCATTAAAACAAAACGAATCCTTATGGCCAAAGTCTGCCGCAATTCCTCAGAAAAATGGTTCAATGTTATCGATGCCCCTTGAAGATATGTCTCCACTATTATCTAGAAAAAAACTTAAATCTGAGATGATTTATCCACTAAGCCCAGCTTCTAAAAAAATAAAAAATTAAATGATTACCGAATTAAAGTGTAGAGCATGTAGTGAGCAGTTATTTTTACCGCCTTTATTAACATATGAAAATTCCCCTTTATCAGCTCAGAATTTCCACAGCGACCCAAATCAGTTTAATAATAACGTTACTATTGATATATTTCAATGTTCAAAATGTCATTTAATTCAACACATACTCCCTCCTGTAGATTATTACAAAGAAGTAATTCGTGCTGTATCTGTTTCTACTGAAATCAAAAATTTTAAATCCAAGCAGCTTGAACTGTGGATAAATAAAAATAATTTAATCGATAAAAAGTATATCGAAATAGGATGTGGAGCTGGAGATTACTTGGAGGTTGTTCGATCCCTTGGAATGAAAAAAGCATTCGGACTAGAATATTCGGTAAAAAATATATCTGCTTGTAAGTTAAAAGAACTTAATGTTAGCCAAGGTTACCTTGATGATAAGAGCTTAGTAAAGCTAAAAAAATCTAATTTTGATGCATTTGGAATATTTAGTTTTATGGAGCATTGGCCTAATCCGAAAAAGTCTTTAAGTTTGCTTTGTGATTTATTAGCTGAAAATGCACATGGTATTATCGAAGTTCCAAATTTTGAAATGATAAGTAAAAAAGGTCTTTATACTGAGTTTACTGTTGACCATATTTTTTATTTTGATAGAAGTTCCTTGTCACATCTTTTAGAGGCTAGTGGGTTTGAAATTATCTCTATCAAGGCTATTTGGTTTGACTATATTTTATCAGTCGAAGTGAAAAAAAGAGCGCCACTATCTGTAGAGAACTTTAAAAATAAATTTAAATCATTAAATGCAGAAATAAATAGTTATATTGATCGATTTCATGGAAAGGAAGTAGTTGTATGGGGAGCTGGCCACCAATCATTAACTATTATTTCATTATCCGGAATATACGAACGTATTAATTATATTGTTGATTCAGCTGACTTTAAGCAAGATAAGTATACGCCGGGAACTAATATAAAAATTAATCCCCCTCAGTATTTGGAGGAACAAAAACCCGATGCTCTAATTATTATTGCAGCAGGATACTCGGATGAAGTTAAAAATATTATCCTTAATGAGTATAAATTTATTAAAAATATTGCTATTGTTCGCGAAGATAATCTAGAGGTTATTGGTGGCTGACTTAAAGCATTATATTGAACAGGTAAGTAAACTTATTTCAAAAGCGCAAAATGGTTTGCCTGAAGAACTATTTTATTTTATAAGCTCGATTACTCCAATGACAAACGTTGATTTATTAATTAAAGATAATGATAATAGAACTCTTCTAACCTGGAGAAATGATAAGTATTATGGCCCAGGTTGGCATATACCTGGTGGGATAATTAGATTCAAAGAAACTTTTTCAATAAGAATTTCAGAGGTCGCAAAAAACGAACTTGGCATCAAAGTTATTCATGAAGAAAATCCAGTTAGCATAAAAGAATTATTTGCTAAAGACAGGGATGTTCGAGGGCATTTTATATCGCTTCTTTTTAAATGTAACTCTGTTACTCATCCAGATATTAAAAATAAATATATTGATAGTAATCCTCAGAATGGCCAGTGGGCATGGCATGCTAAATCTCCAGACAATCTTATTCACGTTCACGATCCTTATCGTTCATTTATTGATGGGAAGTAAATGAAAAATTACAACATTTCTGATGACCTAGGTTTTATTTGCAGTAATTGTCTACCTGACCTTAAAAGTATCTCAAATAAATCCATTCTAATAACTGGCGGATCTGGTTTTTTTGGAAAATGGTTTATTGAATCAATAGCTTTTGCAAACATTAATTTTTCTCTAAATATTTCACTAACTTTGATAACAAGAGATAAATCAATATTTTTATTAAATAACCCAAAATTTATCTATTTTAATTTTTTGACAATAGTTGAGGGCAATATTCTTAAAAAACAAAATATTAAAGGAGATTTTGATTACTTGTTACACATGGCAACTACTACTGCGCATGAAACTTTTAATGGTGAGTTAGATGAAAGTAAAGTAAAAACATTAGAGGTTGGTACGGAAAATATAATTGACTTTGCTATTAAGAATAAAATACCAAAACTTTTGTTTACTTCTTCTGGTGTTATTTATGGGCAGTCAGATAAGATGCATTTGATGGAACAGGATTTTGTTAAATCACCTATTGTAAATAAGGGTACGGGATTAGCACAGGGTAAGATTTTAGCAGAGACAATTATTACCAATCGATGTAGAAGTCATAACATTAACTATAAAATTGCACGGTGCTTTTCATTTGTCGGACCATATCTTCCATTAGATATTCATTATGCAATTGGAAATTTTATCAATGATGCCCGGCAAAATAGACCAATAGTTTTGAGAAGTGAAGGTAAGTCAGTAAGGTCTTACCTATATATTGCGGACACCATAATTTGGTTATTAAAGTTATTGGTTTGTGATGAAGAGGGCGTTTTTAATGTTGGCTCTGAGCGACAAATAACAATTTATGATCTAGCGCATAAGGTGAGAGATATGATTTCACCTTCAAGTGATGTAGTAATAGTGCATAAAGATTTGACAGAGGGTAATTTTACTCGTGACATATATGTTCCAAGTGTATCTAAGATAAAATCTTCTCTAGGAGTTGAGGAGTGGACAAGCCTTGAGGACTCAATTTTAAAAACTGCTAAAACTATTTCTTAAAAAGTTTTGATTTACTTTTTGCGCCTTTTTTTATTCCATGATCAAATAAAAGTAATTTTTTTAAGTCCTCAGAGAAGTACCTTAAATTATCACTATCGATTACTAATGAATGATTTTCCTCTAAAGCCATTTCGATTAGATGACTTGCAGCAAAACATGCTAATAATGCCACCCTCCCATTATTTGTTTTATTTTCACCGCTTTTGTGCCACAAATGACCACTCCAAATTACCATCGAGCCCTTAGGCGCAACCATTTTCTTCAATTTATTTCCGTATTTAATTTCATCGGACTCAGTTGGTTTCCTAAGAAACTTGTGCGACCCTGGTACGCAAATAGTTGCACCGTTATTCTCATTATAGTCTTCAACAATAAAGTTAATATTAGCTCGAATTATCCAAGGAGGCAGTGGCAAGGGGACTGAAGAATCTAAGTGAAATTTTTGCTCCTCTCCCTTCGGGGGGATAATATTTCCATGCCAACTGCTAAGGGTGTACTTATCATGTAATGTATTTCTATCAAACAAATCGTTCATTATGCTGCTAACTATTGGTAATGTTAATAATTTACCAAGCTTTTGTGATTTATTTACAAGATTGTAAATTCTTTGAAATTTATTATTAAATCCATAAAAATAGGCATCACCCTTAACTGTTTCATCATTTGCAATTTTGAGTATTGTATCCCTGTAATCATCACATTCCGAGCTAGACATTACGTCGGGAATTACCACATACCCATTTTTATCATAAAAGTTTTTTTTGCTTAAGTCCCATTTTTTCATTAAATATAAGTCGATTCCAACTGAATCATTAAATTTTTTAATTAAGAAAAGTCCCAGGGCCTCAAGGCTTTCGAGGTTGTTAATATTTTTATTACTATTATTCCCATTAAGTAAATTACCTAGATTACATTTACTTGAAAATTCTTTTATTTTTTCTGGATGTGGTAGTGATTTTATATTTAATGCATCCAAAAAATATCTATTAGATTGAAATTGAATAATATCTTCATTTTTCTTGTTAAGCCAAGTAAGACTTAAGATTATTATTGTAGGATCTTTTTTTAGAGATTTAAGTAGCTCGGATGAATAACTTTGATTATTTATTTTAAGCCACTCAAAATAGAACTTTATAATTTTATTAAGATTTGTATATGATTTTATTGGTATCATTTGGCTTTATTTTTTTTATTATATTAATTTGTTAGTTTAATTGTTATATGTGTAATTGTCTTAATTTATTAACATTGTAATTTAATTGAAATCTATATCTGTTACAATTTAGTTCAATATGTCAATAGAAGTATTTTAAGAAATTTTAGGAGTAAGTATGGCTGATGCACTTCAAATTTTAGCTGATCAAGAAGCTTTATCATTAACTGAGAAAAGTAAACGTAAGGATCAAAGTATTCATCGGCCAAGAGTTCATGAAAAAATCCAACAATATTTTAAAAATATGTTGGATGGTGAAATAAGCCCAATTTTAAGAATAAAAATTAATCGTTCATTATGTAATTTTCATTGTATGCATTGCTGCGAAGAGCCATACATGACACGAGATATAAAAAAGCAAACTGGAGTGAAGCTAGATCCAAGACCACAAATGGACCTAGATGATTACAGGGAGTTATCGAAAGAAGCAGATGAAGCTGGTATTTTTCGATTCGTATTAACTGGAGGAGAAGCCCTTTTAGACAAGAATCTAGATCAACTTATAGAGGCAATAGATCCTAAAAAACATTTAGTTATTTTAGATACTAATGGCTGGACATTTGATGAAGAGAAAGCAAAATGGTTTGCTGGAATAGGTGGTTATAAGGTTCAGATATCTTTAGATAGTATGATCGAGGAAGAGCATGATGAGTTTAGAGGAAAAAAAGGGTCATACAATAGAGTTTTGAAAGCCCTAAAAGCCTCTAAAGCAGCAAATTTAGAGCTTCTTATTTCAACATGTATCATTAAAGATAGAGTTTTTTCTGAAGAGTTTGAGAGTCTTTGTAGCTACTGTAAGGATGAGGACATCCCGTTATATGTAACTCTAGCAAAGCCAGTAGGAACAGCTCGCGAACAAGACACATGGGTTTGTACAAAAGAAGACGTTGATCAGCTTAAGTATCTAGAAGATAAGTATGATATTTTTACCCATATGAGTCCATCTTACGGTCAGCCTGGAAGATGTATTACGGTTAAAGGAATCAATACAGTTAATCATGATGGTGAAATTGTTCCTTGTCCTTATATGGATCTTTCTATTGGTAATGTCACAAAAGAGCCGCTCAAAGACATTCTTAGCAGAGGGATGATGAATAGTTGGCTTGGCCCATACAGAGATGAATGTATAATAGGGGAACACATGGAATTTATTGGTTTCCATAATAAATCAGTTCAGGATTATCAGAAAAATGTTAGTCACTTGCTTCCTGTGCCTTATGAACATGGTTTTGGCCTTACTCCAGAGATTACTAATAATGATAATCCACCCAGCCCCCCCAAAGTTACAAAAAAATCCGTTTTCATGCTAAAAGCCATTTAATTTGAAGCAATCATTGAAACTGTTTGATGATTTTGGTCGTCGATATCCTTCTGTTGAGGATAGACTTTTTAGTGATAAACGAAGTTTTTACTATAAATTAGATCAACCGAATGTTGATTATGATTTAATTCTAGAAAGAGCTAAAAAATATAATTTGTGCTCAAAGGATTTAACCACTTTGGACTTTAAATCTAAAGCAGATTCGTTATTAAATAAATTAAAGGAAAATGTTAAATTTTCTTCATTAGTTAACGGAGCTCACATCCCTTTTATTTATCATCGTTCTGATAAGAAAGATGATTTAGGAACAAGTCTAGAGGAAAGTATCCTACCTGGCTTAAAAGAGTCTTTTACCGAAAAATTTCCTGACGCACACTTTAAAGCAGTTCTTCAAAGTAATTCTGAGTTGCGTAGCAACATTAAAGTCCACCCAGAATCACGTTATGATAGTTTTTTAGATGATAGTCTTAGTGGTGTTATAGGCTGGTATTTTCCTCAAGCATTTCAAGAATTTGATATAAGCTCCCAGAGATCTCAGATGGCAAAGCTTCCAGAATTAGAAGGTCTAAAGATGTGTTTAAGTGGCGGTATGGATATAGGTGCTGCTGTTATAGGCTGTCCTGAGTTACTTATTAGTAAAGATCATTACACTCCAATTTTATGTATGTCAGCATTTGTGCATTCTGATGAGCGATTAATATTATTACTTAAGTCATATGGGCCGCATATGGAATTCTGGTGTATGACACAAATGCTTTCTAAGACTACAACTCAAGTATCAGAGCAGTGGTCTGGTGGTTTAACTTTGTTCGCCGAACTATAAGTAAACTAGTTAAGTAAACTAGTTTCAAAGATATTTAGTTAAATTAATTCATTTAAATCTAATATGGTTTTGTAGGTATCAATCTTTCCCCAATCTTGTGTTCCTCCATACCCAAAATTTGCTTTTATAAAGTTTAAATTATTTTCATTAGCTGCAATCCCGTCACTCAGTGTATCCCCAACTAAATAAGAGTTTTGGAATTTTGGATTTTCAGATACTAAAAATGCAACCATTTCTGATTTATTTTTAAATTGTGGGTACTGATCAATGCAAGCAACCCACTCAAAGTAATTATTCCAACCAAAAAAATTTAAAAGATTCATTGTTGGTTTATGCCTTTTGTTGGTGGCAATTGCTACTTCATCCCCATTATCAATTAGCTTTTCAAGAATATTTGAGGCATTTTTATATGGTTTAGTTTGATAAATTAATTCTTTGTCATACGCATTTTGGAATGACTTAATAAACTCTATTTTTAAGTGAGTTAAATCTTTTCCTAAAATGTCATTAACTGTTGCCTCAAGCGTAGGTCCAATAAGTATTTTTTTAGCGTGATTAATTCTTTCAGGAGCTAGAGATAAGGTAATTTTTTCATAGCAACTTTTTATGGATGGAGCTGAATCAACAAGCGTTCCATCAAAATCAAAGATCCAGGATTGTGACATATTAAATTTTTATCCAGGCTTTAGTTTTAATACTTTCTTGAATCGCTTCTAGTGTTTTGCAGTTCCATAAAGCATCATCTGAAGTTAGTTTTGCTTGTAAGTTACTTAGAATAACTTCATTGAAGTGATCAATTTCTAGATTAAAATGATTTGCTGTTGGAACAATTTCTTCACTCGTACCAGATTTTTCTGTCGTATATTTTATCTTTGCAATCTGATCATCAGGCTGCCAGACAAGCGGACACTTTGCTCGACCAAGTGGGCCAAATACTTCGTATTCTGATCTTCGGGTACATTCAAAACTTACATCAAATGTGGCACGCTTATGATTCCCGAAGTCAATAAATCCAGTAGTGCTTATATCAGCACCATGCTCATTTAGTTTTGATTCTGCAAATACACGTATTGGGTTTTGTTCAAAGCACTGTCTTATTGTATGGATTGCATATGGACCTATATCCCAAAGTGCGCCTCCACCATTTTTAATTGCGCGGTTGATTCGGTAAAATCTTGCGGGCTGAATCGGAAAGGAAAACATAGAATGTACATAATTAATATCACCCAATATTTTTGATTTAATAATATCTTGCATTCTGTTAAATTGAGGATGAAATGCATACATGAATCCCTCCATGATTTTGACATTATTTTTTTTTGCTTCACTTATTAGTAGTTCGACTTCGGAAGATTTAATTGCCATAGGTTTTTCGATTAGAACATGTTTTTTTGATCTAATTGCTCTTAAAGCTGGCTCGGTATGCTCTTCATTTGCGAGCGGTATATAAATTGCATCGATTCTTTTATGAGTTATTACTTCATCAAAGTTATTGTAGCTTTGAACTTGATCCTCATGGTTTGGGTAGTGCTTTATTAGACAATCTCTGGCAGCTCCTTTTCTTCTACTTGCTATTGCAACTAACTCTCCTTTATTAGAATTAATAATAGCTGGAATTAGTCTCTCATTTACCCTAGCTGCACCCAAGATTCCCCAGCGTATTTTATCCATTTAAATTTTTCCTTTATTTATAATTTTACCGATATGCTCTTCACCTTTTATTCGAGATAAATCAATTTGTTTTTGCCGTTCTAGTAAGCTAGATTTTTTTTTATTACTTAATTTATTGTAACAGTAAGGGCAAGAAGTACCTTTCTTATATTGTTCTGATAACATTTCGTCTGGCGATAAAGGATGTCTACATGCGAAGCATTGATTATATTTACCTTCTTTTAATTTATGAGTAACCGCTACTCGCTGATCAAAAACAAAGCATTCGCCTTCCCACAAACTTTTTTCTTTTGATATTTTTTCTAAATATTTTAAGATACCTCCTTGTAAATGAAATACATTTTCAATACCTTTTTCAACTAAGAATGAGGTTGCTTTTTCGCACCTAATACCACCAGTACAAAACATAGCAATTTTTTTCCCTTTATATTTTTTAATATTTTTTTCGAGAAACTGTGGAAGCTCTCTGAAAGATTTTGTTTTGGGGTTAACTGCGCCCTTAAATGAACCTATATCAACCTCATAGGTATTTCTAGTATCAATTATGATTGTATCTGGGTCTGAAATGAGTTCATTCCATTCATCTGGTTTTACATACTTACCTACCTTTTTTGTTGGACTGATTCCTTCAACGCCAAGGGTAACTATTTCTTTTTTTAGCTTTACCTTCATGCGGTAGAAGGGGTTTTTTTTTGCCCATGATTCTTTGTGACTAATATTTTTAAATTTATTTTTAAATCGTTCATCGTTTTTTATAAAATGATGGAAACCATTAATATTTTTTTCATCAGCTGATAATGTTCCATTAATACCTTCAGAGGCTAGTAAGATAGTGCCCTTAATAAAGCTTTTATCGCAAAATTTTTGAATAACTGGCTGTAGTTTTTTGTATTCTTCAATTTTTACGAAGTGATAAAATGTGGTTGTTAGGTAAGAGTCCATTGCTAAGTCATTTATTTTATTACTAAAAAGTGTTATTTTAACGCTCTTTTATTAATTTTTATTTTTTTCGGAGAAATATATATGCCTGTTGAGCAAACTTTATCTATCATAAAGCCAGATGCAGTTAAAAAAAATGTTATTGGAGAAATTTATACTCGATTTGAAAAATCTGATTTGAAGGTCGTTAAGGCGATGATGATTCATCTTTCAAAAGAAGAGGCAGGTGGTTTTTATGCAATCCATAAAGACAGGCCTTTTTTTAACGACTTAGTGACCTTTATGACCTCAGGCCCCGTCATGATACAGGCTCTTGAAGGCGATAATGCCGTTTTAAAGAACCGAGAGCTTATGGGCGCCACTAATCCTCAAGAAGCAGATGCGGGAACTATTAGAGCTGATTTTGCAGAAAGTATTGACGCTAATGCTGTACATGGATCTGATTCAGTAGAAAATGCTAAAATTGAGATTGAATACTTTTTTGGCTAATACTATTTAATTGGATAATCTGCTGGAGCTTAATTGTAATCAACTAACCGAATATTTGGAAAAATTCGGTCATAAGCCCTATCGCGCGAAACAATTGATGCGATGGATTTATCAATCTAGGGTAGGTGATTTTGATCAAATGACTGATATTGCTAAATCCTTTAGGCAAACATTAAATGAGAATGCATGTGTTTCAATCCCAAAAATTACCTTTGACCACGTCTCAACTGATGGAACAAGGAAATGGCTTCTGGATGTCGGTGAAAATAATGGCATTGAGACTGTTTTCATTCCAGAAGCTAATAGGGGTACATTGTGTATATCTTCCCAGGTTGGGTGCGCTTTAGAGTGTACTTTTTGCTCGACGGGACGCCAAGGCCTCAATAGGAATTTAAGTTCTGGTGAAATTATAGGCCAACTATGGTTAGCAAATAAAATGTTGGGACTGCAGGGTTCAAATAAAAACTCAAGTAGCAATAATCGCATCATATCTAATGTAGTAATGATGGGTATGGGTGAGCCGCTATCTAATTACAAAAATGTTGTTCAGTCATTAGAAATGATGCTTGATGATCGAGTTTATGGACTTAGTAGAAGAAGGGTGACTCTATCAACCAGCGGTCTTGTACCTTCTATAGACAGACTAAGAGAAGATTGCCCGGTATCCCTAGCAATTTCTCTTCACGCGCCTGATGATAGGTTAAGGGATGAACTTGTCCCTATTAATAAAAGATACCCTTTAAAGGACCTCATAGCCTCTTGTCAGCGATATTTAGAAAAAGCACCTAGAGACTTTATAACATTTGAATATGTAATGCTAAGCGGTGTTAATGATTCAATTGAGCAGGCAAAAGCTTTGTTAGTATTGGTGAAAGACATGCCATGTAAATTTAACTTAATACCTTTTAACCCATTTCCTAATAGCGGTTATAAATGCTCAGAACGTAAAGTAATTTTAGAATTTAAAAGGGTACTGACTGATGCGGACATTATCACAACTATTAGAAAAACTAGGGGAGACGATATAGATGCGGCATGCGGTCAATTAGCTGGACAAGTTCAAGATAAGACTAGAATAACGCAAAATATTAGACTAATAAAAACTTAAATGATTAAAAAAAATACAACGCAGGTCAAAGTGGGGCAGATTGCTATTGGGGGAGGTGCGCCCATTGTTATCCAGTCAATGACAAATACAGATACATCAGATCGTAATGGGACTGTTAAGCAGATTTATGAGCTCTGGGAGGCCGGATCAGAAATTGTTCGGATTACAGTTAATGACGAAGATTCAGCAAAACAGGTTCCTTACATTAAAAAAGACCTGATTAATATGGGTTGTAATGCACCAATCGTAGGCGATTTTCATTTTAATGGGCATAAACTTTTAAAAAATTACCCAGAATGCGCAAAAGCTCTAGACAAATACCGAATAAACCCAGGAAATGTAGGAAGAGGGTTAAAGAGAGATGATCAATTTGCAACCATGATAAAGATTGCAATTGAATATAATAAGCCCATCAGAATTGGAGTTAACTGGGGTAGTTTAGATCAAGATTTACTTAAAGTAATGATGGATGCAAATGCTTTATCAGAGACGCCAATGGAATCAAATGGTGTGATGAAGGAGGCATTAATTCAGTCAGTTATCGAGAGCGCTGAAGTTGCTCAAAACCTTGGAATTTCCAAAGACAAGATTATTGTTTCATGTAAGGTTAGTGATGTTCAGGACCTTATAGAAGTTTATTCTAAGTTATCAAAAAGGTGCAGCTATCCTTTGCACTTAGGTCTTACGGAAGCAGGTATAGGGTCGAAAGGGATTGTAGCATCAGCTGTATCGGTAGGTTATTTATTGCAACATGGGATCGGCGATACAATAAGGATATCATTAACTCCTGCGCCAAATGAGCCAAGGAAGAATGAAGTTATTGTTGCTCAAGAGCTTCTTCAAACAATGGGTATTAGATCGTTTATGCCCTTGGTTATATCATGCCCGGGTTGTGGAAGAACAACTTCAACATATTTTCAAGAACTAGCAGGAAATATACAGAACTATCTTAGGGAGGAGATGCCCAATTGGAGAGAAAAGTATACTGGCGTAGAGGAAATGAGTGTTGCTGTTATGGGTTGCGTAGTTAATGGCCCAGGAGAATCAAAAATGGCAAATTTAGGAATTAGTCTACCTGGAACGGGTGAGACGCCGGTGGCACCTGTTTATGAGAACGGACTTAAAACTGTTACCTTAAAAGGTGATAACATCATTAATGAATTTAAAGAAATTATTGATAAATATATTGAGCGGCAATATCCAAAAAAAATATAAAAATGACAAAAAAATTTCAATCAATTAAGGGTTTTTATGACGTACTGCCAGAACGTCAAAAATTCTGGCGTTTTTTTGAAGGTAAAATTTTAGCATTGCTAGATCAATATTATTACGAGGAAATTGGCTTACCAATTGTTGAAGAAACGGCATTATTCGAAAAAAGTGTCGGCTCTCATACTGATATTGTCGAGAAAGAAATGTATAGTTGGGAGGATAAGCTTAATGAAAATCGCTTAACCCTGAGGCCAGAAGGTACTGCAGGCTGCGTTAGAGCATTGATACAAAATAATTTAGCATATAATGGTCCTATAAAGCTTTTTTACCGCGGCCCAATGTTTCGTCATGAAAATGTTCAAAAAGGGCGACAGAGGCAATTTAATCAATTTGGGGTTGAAGCATTTGGGCTTCCTTCGTTTTATGTCGACGCAGAGCAAATTATATTTTTAAACCGTTTATGGGCTGAATTGGGTTTAAAAAATATTACCCTTGAATTGAACTCAATTGGTGACAGTGAAGACAGGGTTATTTATAAAAAAAAATTAGTTGATTACTTTAAAAAAAATCAAAATCTATTGGATGCAGATGCCTTAAAAAGAATTGAAACAAATCCACTAAGAATTCTTGATAGTAAAAACCCCAAAATGCAAGATTTGTTAAGTAAAGCACCTAAAATTATTGATTATTTATCTAAGGATGCCAAAGATCATTTCGATGGCCTTTGTGCTTTATTAAGTGAAAATAATATTAGCTATAAAATAAACAATAGGCTGGTCAGAGGCCTAGATTATTATAATAGGACGGTTTTTGAGTGGATAACTAAAGATTTAGGAAGCCAAGGTGCTGTTGCAGGCGGAGGCAGGTATGATCTTTTAGTTGAGAACCTGGGAGGAAGTAAAACTTTTGCTTGTGGTTTTGGTGTTGGCATTGAGAGAATAATTTTGCTATTAGAGGGCAACCCCTCATTAATAAATGCCAATCCAGATATTTATATTATTAATTTAGGTGACAAAGCAAAAGTATTTGCTTTTAGTGTTTCAGAAGTGTTAAGGGAAAGCGGCTTAAAAGTAGCTTTAAATATGGATGAAAGTAGTTTTAAATCTCAAATGAAAAAAGCAGATAAAAGTAATGCTGAGTTAGCTATTATTATTGGTGATGACGAGGTTGAGAAGCAAGTTGTTCAGGTTAAGTATATTAGATCTACGGGCTCTCAGGAAACAATTTTAAATTCAGATTTAATCAAATTTATGAATAATTACTTTATATAATGAGTAAAAATATACTAGAAATCAATAACTTAAATATATATCCTAAACTGAATAATAGTATAAAGTTAGTTAGTGATATTTCTTTTAATATAAAAAGAGGTAAGACAACATGTATTGTTGGCGAGTCTGGAAGTGGTAAAAGTTTAACCGCGCTTTCTATTATTCAATTACTGTCATCTCAATTATCAATGAATGGATCTATTAACTTTAACGGTGAAAATTTATGTGAATTGAGTTCTAATGAAATGAGAAAAAAGCGCGGTAAAGATATCTCAATGATTTTTCAAGAGCCAATGACCTCTTTGAACCCTGTCTTAACTGTTGGGTATCAAATCGAAGAAGCAATTAAAGTTCATCACACACTTTCATCCAAAGATTTGTTGGGAAGAGTTAATGAATTATTAGCTTTAGTAGATATCCCTAAAGAAAGAAGCTTAAGTTATCCTGATGAACTTTCTGGGGGTCAAAGGCAAAGAATCATGATTGCAATGGCTATGTCATGTAACCCTAAACTTTTGATTGCGGATGAGCCAACAACTGCGCTTGATGTTACTGTCCAGGCTCAAATTTTAAAATTACTTGATGGCTTGAAGGGTAATTTAAATATGTCTATGTTATTTATTACTCATGATTTTGGTGTTGTTGAGGATGTTGCGGATGATGTAGTCGTTATGTTTCAAGGAAAGATTGTTGAGTCAGGAAGTGTTGAAGCAGTTTTATCTAAGCCAAAACACCCGTACACAATAGCATTGCTGGATTGTGTACCAGACGCATTGGGAAAAAAGGCACTTAAGCCTATTGACTATGTTCGGCTAAATTTAGCAATGGAGAAGTTATGAAAGAATTGTTAATAGCAAAAAATTTATCAAAACAATATACGCAAACTCAGGGATTTTTTTCTAGAACTAAAACTTCAATTAATGCCCTGGATGATATTTCTGTAAGTATCACCAAGGGATCTACAGTTGCTGTAGTTGGAGAGTCAGGAAGTGGTAAATCAACCCTTGCCAAAAGTTTAATTAGACTGATAGAACTAGATTCTGGCGAAATAGAATTTATCGGAAAAAATATATTAACGCTTCAGGGTAAAGAGCTTAAAGATATTAGAAAGAATATACAGATGGTCTTTCAGGACCCATATGCTTCATTGAATCCTCGCATGAAAGTTTTTGATATTATTGAGGAGCCACTAATAATTCATGATTATAAAGACAGCTCATTACGTGAAAAAAAAATTAAAAGTATTATTAGTAGAGTTGGACTAAAGCACTCAGATTTATCTAAATACCCCCATCAATTTTCTGGAGGTCAAAGACAAAGAATCGGCATAGCAAGAGCATTAATTTTAGAACCAAAACTCGTAATTTGTGATGAGCCAGTTTCAGCTTTAGATGTATCAGTTCAAGCCCAAATTATTCAATTACTTAAAGATCTCCAAAAAGAGTATGGATTGACTTATTTATTTATTACGCATGACTTAAGAATTGTAAGGTATATAGCTGACCATGTGATAGTAATGAAACAGGGTAAATTAATTGAACAAGGAAAAACTGATATAATTTTTAAAAATCCAAAAAGTAATTACACAAAAGAATTGCTTGCATCCATACCCGGACACATATCAAAAAGGAAAAAAAATGGCAGCTGATACAGAAGAGCAGCAGGAAGAACTAATAAAAAAGTTTTTGATTGATCATAAGGCTAAAATAATAATTGTATTAGTATTAATTTTTACTTTTATTATTGGCCGTAATTTTTATACCAGCAATCAGGTTTCTAAAAGTGAAGCAGCATCTCAAATGTATCAAGAAATATTAATTGAGAGCGAAGAAAATTCCGATATTATTAGTGCGAAAGTTAAACTAATTAAAGACAAGCATTCCAAAACTCCATATGCTGCAAGGTCAGCTATTTACTTTGCCAAGATACTATCAAAAAATAATAAAGTAAATGAGTCAATAAAGGAGTTCAGATGGGCCGCATCTAATTCACCAGAAGAATCAATAAGATCAATGGCAAATTTCTTTTTAGCTAATCAGTACCTAGCCGAGACAAAATTTGAAGAAGCCTTAGCTACATCAAGTGAAATAAAATCAGTTGGTTATACGGGTTTAGTTTACGACTTGGTTGGCGACATTCATGCCGCTAATGGAGATAATGATTCAGCAATTGGCTCCTATCAAAAAGCCTTAGATTATTT
>Ga0209830_10000652_pt1 | contig 34662 bp, 68 predicted proteins | sample ArcticOcean_MG_C_12_FD_187439 | JGI IMG/M metagenome (GOLD analysis project Ga0209830, IMG submission 187439) | Marine microbial communities from western Arctic Ocean - ArcticOcean_MG_CB8_130 (SPAdes) (version 2) | ecosystem: Environmental > Aquatic > Marine > Oceanic | place: Arctic Ocean...
TAAACTTATTTCAATATTAGAAGCAAAAGGTTCTGACTATAATATTGAGGCATGGGTTCAATCTAAAATAACTACTGCTGAAGATTACATGAATAGTGTTGGTCATTATATGGAAAACAATCCAGATGTGGCAAACGAAGCAAAAGAAGAACCTAAAGAAAAGGATACAAAGTTAAGTCCTATTGGTAAAATTGCTCTTGCTAAAGAAAAAGATACAGATGCTATAGAAAAACAATTACAAGCTGCTTTAAGTCAAATTGGTCTTTTAAAACAGAAACTAGAGAACGAAAAAAACAAAGTTGTTAAACCAGTTGCTAATAAAGATACAGGTGAAGTTCCTTTAAAAACAGGATTAGCAAATGCAATATTAGATGACAAAGTTGATACTAAAAAACTTGTAAAGGCAAAGAAAAAAGAAGAAATTAAAGTTGGCGGAAAAACTAAAATAGAAATTAATCCAAAAGCAGATATTGGTAACTTCTCTGGCGGTATGAGAACTAATACTGGAAACTTATATTAGGGAGACAATCTCTAATGAGGGATTATAAAGTATTTTATAGAGAAGCAAAAGGACAAACTACTCGTATCTATTGTGATATGGACGGCGTTCTTTGTGACTTTATGGTACAGGCAAAAAAGGCAACAGGTAAAACCTTTACACAAGATAAGTCAGGTGAATATTGGGCAGTTATAAAAAACACACCTAATTTTTGGTCTAATATGCCTTGGATGTCTGATGGACAACGACTATGGAATTATATCAGTAAATATGAACCTCATATTTTATCTGCATATACACCTGAGGATCCTAATTGTATTCCAGGTAAAGAAAAGTGGTTAAGACGCAATATTAAAGTAGCTTCAAATAGAACTAATATTGTTAGAAGAAAAGACAAAAGTAACTTTGCAATGAAAAGTGGCGAATTTAAACAGCCTGCAATACTAATTGATGATTATCCTAAAAATATAACTCAATTTAAGGCAGCTGGAGGCATAGGTATACTACATACAGGTGCTTCAAAGACGATTTCTGAGCTTAAGAGATTAGGTTTTTGATAAATAGTAATGTTAATTAACAAATGACTTTAAGACTTTAAATACTTATTAATAAGGAGAGATAAAAATGGCTATATGGGGAAAAACGAGTAATGCAGAAAGTAGACCTAAAAGTTTACCTATGGATTCTAATAGTGGTTATTCTCGTGAGTTTGTTACTGCAAATAAAAAAGGATGGGTTTTTCAACCTGGTTTAGCCTCGGCTGCAACTGGAAACGATAATCCTCTTGCTGACCCAGAAATTTTAATTGCAATTAGAAACTTATCGGTGGCTACAGAATCGGCAAATTTACTATCAATTGATTATACAACAGGTGTTGTCGCAGACACAGGTTTATTTGATTTGGTATTAACTTTTGACGAAGCGATTACGGTTACAAGTGCAGCTTGGTCTGCCAACCAAACAATAACAAACAAAGCATACATTCTTTTAAATAGATTGGGTGCTACAGACATGGTAGCAGATAGTACTGTTGCTTGTATGTATGTTTCTGGTACAGGAACAAACACAATAACATTTAGAGGAACTTTACAATCTGCTGACGCAGGTTATTTAGGTTTCACAGATGGTTACATTCACTTGGCTGGAACTTCTACTTTAAAAGATCCTGAAGGTGAAACACTATTTGGTGTAAGAGATGAAACAGCTGATGATTCAATTCTACTAGATGGTTCAGATGGTACTGTTGCAACAATTAATGGTGCAATCACAACAGCAACGACAAGTATTGTAGTTGATACTGTTGGTGGTTCTACTATTGCTGTTGGACAAGTAGTTACCGTTAAAGGTGGCGCTGCTTCAATTACAGACGATTCTGGAGATACAGGCGTATCAACAGATGAAACACTTACAATTACTGCTGTTGCTTCACAGACTGCGTTTACTGTTAGTGAAGAAGTTACAGTTGCAGATGGTATAATACTAAATCTACAAACAGGTGCTGGAAGTAAAGTTGAAGTTAATGCTGCTTCCGTAACATTAGAGGGTGCTGATGGCGCTACAGATGTTACAGGTACACAAGCATACAGAACTGGTTTCGGTGTTGATACACAAATCGGAAGAGTTGGTCTTTTAGAGGATGACGGTTCTTCTAAAATTATCAATGAAACTGACGGAACAGATGGTTTTGCTGCTGAGGACTTTACAACAGACGCTGAAGGACTAATTGTGGAAACACAAACTGGTAGTGCTTCAGGTTCTGCTTCAATACTAAAAGGAGTTACTACTTTATAATATAGTTGAAAAACTATTATAAATAATCGTATAGGGTTCGCAAGGATCCTATACAATTGATCCCTGACGAGATAACATCAATGTCTGGGCTAACATTCCCGAATACATAAGGGTATATAAACAAATGGAGAAAATAAAATGGCTGACAAGAAAATCACGGCATTAACTTCATTAGGAACAGCGACTGCAAGAGAAGACTTACTTCACTTGGTTGATGATCCTTCTGGAACGCCGATTAACAAAAAAGTAACTATCGCTGAAATGGCAGACGCTCTAAGCGTGCCTGTTGCTAACGGTGACGCTGCATTAACTTTAACTGCTGCTACACATGGTGGAAGAATAGTTATGCAAGGAAACGTATCTGGTGATGTAATTATCACTTTACCTGTACCAACGGCTGGATTAACATTTAGAGTTGTATCATCTGGCTTAACTGCTGCAGATGGACATGATGTTCAATTCCAAATCGCTGGTGGAAGTGCTTTCTTCCAAGGTGGACTTTCTTTCCACGATACAATTACTTCAGACACAAACGGTTCAAAAGCACTTGGTGTTTTCTCGACTGCAACTGAAGATGATTTCTTAAACGTTCACTTACCTGTGGATTATGACTTAACTTTTGTTGGTGTATCTGCTACAAGATACCTTGCAACAGGTTACGTTACATCTGCTGTGATACCTACATTCCACACAGCTGCTGATTAATCAGTAATTGTTAGGAGTTTAGTAAACTTACGTGGAGGGGATTCGTCCCCTCTACTACTAACACTAAATTAAATCATGGAGAATACAATGACTATATCAAAAGAACAACTGATAGCAAGAAAAGAAGAAATTAAAAAAGACTTTGATACACTTGTTAAACAGATTGACGCAAAAGAATTAGAAGTTAAAAGCATGAAAAACAATTTGAATGCTTTAGCTGGGGCAAATCAACAAGTTGATTTGTTCTTAAAACAACTAGAAGATAAAGATAAGCCAATGCCAAAAGATAAAGAGGCGGCATTGAATATCGCAACTTCATAAGGAGATAAAAAATGACAAAAGGTAAAGTAAAATATGGTATGGGTGGCGTTCCTTACTACAAAAATGATGTTGTAGAAGCAAAGGAAGAAAATGGCGTATTGTCAGAAATTTTAAATGAAAACCCTAATGCTGTTGAGATAGATAATGATACAATAGAAGAAAAGACTAAAGAAACAAAAAAAGGAAAGAAAAATGAAAAGCTTTAAACAATTTGACGAGAGTCACAGTACTGCTTTGAATTCTGCTGAAGATGACAACTTAGGTCTTTTCAATGTACAAGATGAAAGAGTACAACAAAGATTAAATGCTTTCGTTGGTGCAATCGCTCAACAAGAGTATATGCAACCTGACGCTGCTATGAAACAACTTAATAACAAAATTGGTGTAGTAGGATTAAATTTTAAAGAACCAAAAATAACTGGTGATAAAGGAAATGCTACAGTTGAAGTGACACAATTTGGTGGAAGATATGGTAAAACATCTGACAACTCAAATGGTCCTATGTCAAAAGGTAAAGAAATAGAAGACGGTGATGGCATTTCTCATAAAAAAGATGGTGGATTAAAGATTGAATTTAATTGGGAAAAACAACAGAACAATACTTACAAAGTTTTTGCTAATTTAAAATAATACGATATACTACTATATACATTAACTGCAAGTGAATTATTATGACTGATTTTAATATATTAACGCATGAAACTATTGGAGTATTTGCCAAAAGGCATTACAACAATCCTTCAGACGTTAATGAACAAGAATTTGAAGATGACATGAAGCGTTTTAAATACCTGAAAAGGTTATTTAGAAAGTATGATACATCTAAAGAATTCAAAGCAAGATTAATTATTAATCATATAATTATTCTAGCTAATATGTTTGGGGTAGATGCCTCATCTACATTATTGTTTTTTAAAATTGACCCACAACATTGGAGTATATTAAAAACGATTCTCATCTTTTTAAATTATATGCCTGAAGACGAACTGATTGATATAGAAATAGATCAAAACGTAATGGAAGAACTAAAAAGGATATAAATGGGAAGAGTTATAGACGCCATAATCGCTTATCGATTATTAAAACTATTAGTTACACCTTTCAAGAAGACCAAAGCATTTCAACTTGGTATTATTGATGAAAAAGGTAAAGTTTTAATTAAATCAAAAGATTTCGTAAAATCATTCAAAGCAGGTAATACAATCGCTTCAGCAAGAAAGTCATACACTTTGCTAATTCGTTTTGTATTCAATCTCAAAAGAATACTATCAAAAGTTGGTATAAGAGGTGCATTAGGTTCTGCTGCGGCCGCAGCAATTGCTTTTTTCAAAGAGCATAAAGATTACACTCCACAAATAGAAAAAGAAGTTTATAAGTATATTAAAGAACAAGGTTTTGAATTTGATATAAATGAGAGTTATGGAGAACCTTTACCTGAAGGTAAATACACAGTAAATTGTGATATTTATGATTTAGAGGGAGATATAGTCATAAATAGTGGAGAGGCAATTGAATTCAAAGAAGATACAGATATGATTATGGGATATGATGTTTTTAAATATAAGAACACTTTTTTAACAACCGAGGATTTAAATGAACTTTAAAGATGTAATAAACAAATATCTTAAAAAACAAGATTTGAATGACGAGATTAATGAATACTCTCCATTTAAAACAAAAGTGTTAAATAAGATTGCTGGAAGACCAGATGGTTTTGCTGTTAGATTTCTGGACCCAGCTAATAAGAAAAGATTTGCAGTTGCATATCCAAATAAAAAAGACGCAGAAGATAAAGCTGCTCAATTAAAGAGAGATGGATTAAAAGATATTACAATCACTCAACACAAATTAAACTTTAAAGAAGACACTCCAGCAAATGCAACTGGTACTGCTGTTGTAGGAACTGGTGATGATTCTTCTACTGTCGTTGTTAAGAAGAAAAAAGAATTACAATCTAAATTAATGAAAAGATTTAAGATTAAAGAAACAATTGATAGAGTAATCCCTGATTTATTTGAAGAAGAAGATGAGATTACAAAAAGAACAAATCAATTAAAAGAACTTGCTTTAAAATCAGAAGGTGCTGCTGTACCTAAAGACAAAGATACAGATCAACCTAAAAAATATGTTGCTGGTCTTTCTGATAAAGAAAAGAAATCACACGATAGACATTTAGAAAAACAAGGTAAGAAATCTGATAGTGATAAGTCTGCTTACAAACAATCACCTGCTGACAAAGTTGCAAAGACTAAACCATCAAAATTTACAAACAAGTTTAAACAAATGTATGGTGAAGAAACTTTAGATGAAGTGACAGCAGTAAAAAACAAAGCAAAAAAATCAGGTATGCCTTATCCTATATTAAAGAAAGTATATGATAGAGGAATGGCTGCATGGAAAGGTGGTCATAGACCTGGTACTACACCACAACAATGGGCACTTGCTAGAGTAAATTCATTTATAACTAAAAGTCCAGGAACTTGGGGTAAGGCGGATAGTGATCTTGCTAAACAAGTAAAAGGATCATAATGTCTAAAACATATAAGTCATTCGTTAAAGAATATGCTATGGGACTTCAAGTTCCTTCTATGAGTTATTTAAAGCCAATAGGGTCTTTAAGTCCTTTAAGAAAAAAAGAAGATGTTAAACCAGGCTATCATAAAATGCCAGATGGCACTATTATGAAAGGCACTAAACATAAAAAAGAAGATGTTATTCCTATACCAGCATTAACTAACGCAACACCATTAAAGAAAAAAGAAACATTTAAGAATAAAATGGGTGCATTAAGAATAGATCAAAAAGAAAAATAATATGGGTCGTTTTACAGGTAAAATCGTTGCAGAATATAATCCACCGACAAAATGGATATTAGAGAAAGATTTAGGATACACAGCAGATTTAAGCGAAGAAGAATCTAAAACACTAGAACAAGTTGGTGTTAAAATTAAAATGAATCTTATAATAGTAAAAAAAGGATTTGTTACTGATCTTGCGAGTACACCTAGAATTTTATGGAATTTAATTTCACCATGGGATGTAGCAAGAGCAGCTATCATACATGATTTATTATACAAAACAATTAGACAATATCGTTGGTCTATGAAAACACATAAAAATGATGGAATAATATTCCGTGAAAATAAAGAATTAGTTAAGAAGGCTAAGATAGTTGCTGACAAAGTATTTCTTATGGGTATGAAAGACGCATACCCTAAAATCCCAAGTTGGAAAATCTATGCAGCATGGAAAGCAGTTGATTTATTTGGTCGATGGTCTATTATACCTAATGAGGACAATATATAATGTGGTTCTTTTTAATTAAGTCTATTGTAGGTGCAATTTTAGGAGAAGCAACCAATACTTGGTTTAGAAAAACTAAAATGGGTATTTGGTTTTATAATAAAGTAGCACAATGTTATAATTGGGCTGCAAAAAGATATGACTTAGATGTTCTTAAAAAAGAAGAAGTATTAATTAAAAAGTTTCCTATACTAACAGAAAAAATAAATAAGTTAGAGGAACAAGTTGCAAAACTTAAAGTAGAAATAATTAACATTAGGGGGAAAAAGTAATGTTTTTAACAATAGGATTAATTATAGGATTTGTATTAGGATGGTATGTCAATGAAAAACTTGAAGACATAATTACTGGTATTAAACTATTAAAATTTTGGAAATAATATTATGTTTAGTTCATTAAGAATTGCTATCATAGTAATTGTGATTACTGGTATCGCAGGTGCAGGTATGTATGTAATGAAGTTGAGATCAGATAATGCTATATTACAAGCAAATCAAATCAAACTAGAATTAGCAGTCGAAGATCAAAAACAATTAATACAAAATCAAAAGAAAGACTTTAAAGATATACTAGACGCAAACAAGAAGATGAATGCTTTAGTAACTGCTCTTAAAAATGATCTTGATGATTTAGATAAACGATTCAATAAAAAGAATCGTGATATAGGTAAACTTGCTATACAGAAACCTAAACCCATAGAAAGAATTATTAACAAAGGTAGTGTCAATGCTAACAGATGTATTGAGATAGCAAGTGGCGCTGAATTAACAGAAAATGAAAAGAATGCTACAAAGAAATCTGAAATCAATCCTGAATGTCCTAGTATTGCTAATCCTAAGTACGTTGCTTACTAATTGCTCAAGTGTTAAGAAGTTAAGTATATTCAAGGAAGAAGTGCCAAGGCAACAACTCAATTTAGAGAAGCCTACGGCATTACAATTAGAAGAAATAAAATGGATTATCATTACTTCTAAAAATGCTGAAGAAGTGTTTAAGAAGATGGAAGAACAAGGACTTGATCCTGTGTTATTTGGTCTCAATGATAACGATTTTCAATTAATTGCAAAAAACTTTGCACAAATTCGTAATCAATTAAAGATTACGAATAATTTGCTTGATAAATATAAGCAGTATTATGAAACTGATTTGAATAAAAAATAATTTTAAAAAAGGTTTCATAAATGGATGATTTACAAAAATTACAAACCAAAGTAGCATTATTAGAAAAAGATGCTCAGACGGGTGAGCAAATTCATCAAAGATTAGAAACAGCAATAGATAAACTATCTGATTGTGCCATACACATTAAAGGTATGCTTGTTCAACAAGAACAAAAACTAACTAAAGCGGAAGAAACAGACGAAGACATTTTTATTACTTTAGAATCTCGTAGAAAAGAATGGGATAACGATCTTAAAGAACTTCATTCCAGAATAACTACAAATGCTAGAGAATTAAGAGAACATCAAGTACATTCCGAAAACACAATGCTAGCTGAGCTTCGTGCTATGAAACACCAATTATCAGAAAGAGTTGGAGTATTAGAGAAATGGAGATGGGTAATTGTTGGAGGTTCTATTATTATTGGACTAATGATGTCAAATCCTAATGGTTCTTTTTGGGATATGTTTAAATAGACGCTTGACTTTTTAACAGTTATTTGTTATAATCTATGTATATGTCAAGTTATATAGATACCAAATTTATCAATCTACTATCAACAAGACTTCCGAAGTTTAAAAGAAAATCTGAATATCTATTTAATTTTAGATGTCCGCATTGTGGTGACTCTCAAAAATCACAATCAAAAGCTAGAGGTTTTGTATATAGAAAGAAAAATGATATGTTCTTTAAGTGCCACAACTGTGGTGTAGGACAATCGTTAGGTAATCTTATTAAATTTCTTGATCCTAATTTATACAAAGAGTATATCTTTGAAAGATTTAAAGATGGTAAACCTACAAAAGATAAACCTGAATTTGATTTTACACCATCTAAAACTATTACTACAAAAACTGCTGATGAAAAACAATTAAATCAATTAGAATCATTTGATAAATTAGTACAAACACACCCAGCAAAACAATTCGTATTCAAAAGACTTATACCTAAAGAACATTGGGATAAGTTTTTCTTTTGTCCTAACTTCTATGAATGGACTAATACTATTGTGCCTAATAAGTTTCCAGATTTAAGACAAGATCACCCTAGAGTTGTAATACCTTTCTATGATAGAGCAGGTAAATTCTTTGCGTTTCAAGGTCGTGCCTTTGGTAAAGAACAACCAAAGTATATTACAATCAAGTTTGATGAAACAAAAGAGAAGATATATGGTCTTGAAAGATTAGATTTGAACAAACCTGTGATGATAACAGAAGGTCCTATTGATAGTTTGTTTTTAGATAACGCTATCGCCCTTGCAGGTGCAGACGCTAACATTAAAATACAACCTCAACAATGTACTATGATATTTGATAATGAACCTCGTAATAGAGAAATTGTAAATAGAATGATAACTGCTGTAGATAAAAATTATAATGTCGCAGTATGGCCAAAAGGGTTGAAATATAAAGATATTAATGATATAATAATTTCAGGAAAAACAAATACAGAAGTACAAAGTCTTATAAGTAATAACACACATTGCGGACTTTCAGCTTTACAACATATAAACAATTGGAAAAAAATATAAATGAATTCTGGTTTAAAAGTTACAAAAAGAAATAAGCGAGGTTCCGAACCTCTTAATATAGATAAAATTCATTCCATGGTTGGCTACGCAACGCAAGATATTGCAGGTGTTAGTGCTTCTCATGTGGAGATGAATAGTGGTATACAATTTTATGATGGTATAACTACAGATGATATACAACAAATTTTAATCAAGTCTGCTAACGATCTGATTAGTTTAGAAAGTCCTAATTATCAATATGTTGCTGCTAGATTATTATTATTCTCCCTAAGAAAAAAACTATATCATAAGTTATGGGAACATCCTAAGTTTATAGATCAAATTAAAAATTGTATTAAGAAAGGTGTCTATGATAAAGACATACTAGTACAATATACTGAATCTGAAATAGATAGAATGGGAATGTGGATAAACCATGAAAGAGATTACAATTTTACTTATGCAGGTTTAAGACAAGTAATGGATAAGTATCTAGTACAAGATAGAAGTAGTGGTGAAATTTATGAAACACCACAATTCATGTACATGATGATTGCGGCTACTTTGTTTGCTCAGTATTCTAAAGAAACAAGATTAATTTATGTTCAAAAATACTATGACGCAATCAGTAAATTTAAAATTAATATTCCTACTCCTGTCATGGCAGGCGTTAGAACACCATTAAGACAATTTGCAAGTTGTGTTTTAGTTGATAGTGATGATACATTGCCTAGTATTTTTTCTAGTGATATGGCGATTGGTAGATACGTTGCTCAGAGAGCAGGTATCGGTATCAATGCAGGTAGAATTAGAGGTATCAATAGTAGAATAAGAGGAGGCGAAATTCAACACACAGGTGTTATTCCTTTTCTTAAAAAGTTTGAAGCAACTGTTAGATGTTGCACACAAAATGGTGTAAGGGGTGGTAGTGCTACTGTACATTTTCCTATATGGCATCAAGAGATAGAAGATATTTTAGTATTAAAAAACAACAAAGGTTCAGAAGATAATAGAGTAAGAAAATTAGATTACTCTATACAGTTATCTAAATTGTTTTATGAAAGATTTATCAAAAATCAAAGTATAACTTTATTCTCACCTAACAACACACCAGGACTATACGAAGCGTTTGGTATGCCTGAATTTGATGAACTTTATGAGAAGTATGAAGCAGATGAATCTATACCAAAGAAAACAATAAGAGCACAAGAGTTGTTTATGGATTTATTAAAAGAAAGAGCAGAAACAGGTCGTATCTATATTATGAACATTGACCATTGTAATACACACAGCTCTTTCAAAGATAAAATTTATATGTCAAATCTTTGTCAAGAGATTACATTACCCACTAAACCTTTAAATCATATTGACGATAAAGAAGGCGAGATTGCCTTATGTATTCTATCTGCTATCAATCTAGGTCTATTAACTGACATGGATGAGTTAGAGGAGTTATGTGATTTATCTGTTAGAGCATTAGACGAGATTATAGATTATCAAGAATATCCAGTTGAGGCTGCTAAGATTTCTACACAGGCAAGAAGATCATTAGGTATTGGTTATATAGGTCTTGCACATTACCTTGCTAAAAATCAAGTAAGTTATGAAAGTAAGGCAGCTGCAAAACTTGTTGATAAAGTAACAGAAGCATTTCAATTTTTCTTATTAAAGGCAAGTAATAATCTTGCAAAAGAAAAGACTAAATGTACATGGTTTGAAAAGACTAAATATGCTGAGGGTATCTTACCTATCGATACTTACAAAAAAGAATTAGACGAAATTGTAAATAGAAAATATACTTACGATTGGGAACGTTTAAGAAAAGAAATTAAAGAACACGGATTAAGACACTCAACTTTATCGGCACAAATGCCAAGTGAATCTTCTTCTGTAGTATCAAATGCGACAAACGGTATTGAACCACCAAGAGATTATCTATCAGTTAAAAAATCAAAAAAAGGCCCTTTAAAACAAATAGTACCTGATTATAATAAACTAAAAAATTATTACACATTACTATGGGACATGAAAGGTAACGAGGGGTATATTAATATTGTTGCTGTTATGCAAAAGTATTTCGATCAAGCAATTAGTGGTAACTGGAGTTACAATCCAGAAAACTACAAAGACAATGAAGTGCCTTTATCAGTAATGGCACAAGACTTACTAACAACTTATAAATTGGGATGGAAAACATCATACTATCATAATACATATGACGCAAAATCTGATATGGATGAACCTGTACACCCAGCAGGTTGGCATGATGGTGTAGAAGAAACAAAAAAAGAAGATGATGAAGCAGATTGTGACGCCTGTGCCATTTAAATTTAAAGGCGAGGTGCCATCTAAAGATTTCTTAGAATCCGTAATAGAAGAACAAAAAGAACTAGATGAATCAATGAAAGAATCATTTAGACAAAGGGATGAAAGAAAAGAAAAAGAAAAAAATGAAACAGAAAAATTAAAACTAAAAACAATACAACTTAAACTAGACCTATAAACTAATATGAAAACATTTAATACAAAAAAAGTAGATTGGATGAAACAACCTATGTTCTTTGGTGAAGCACCAAATGTTCAAAGATTCGATCAGCAAAAGTATCCTATATTTGAGAAGTTGAATCAACAACAGTTAGGATTCTTTTGGAGACCTGAAGAAGTTTCTTTACAAAAAGATAGAAACGATTATGCTTCTTTAACGAAAGAACAAAAACATATCTTTACATCTAATCTAAAATATCAAACACTATTAGATAGTGTACAAGGTCGTGGACCATGTTTAGCATTCTTACCTTTTTGTAGTCTACCTGAATTAGAATCTTTATTAGTTGCATGGGACTTTAGCGAAACAATACATAGTAGATCATATACTTACATAATGAAAAATGTATATTCAAACCCCACCGAAGTATTAGACACGATCATTGACACACCAGAAATTATGGCAAGAGCTGTAACTGTAACTGAATCATACGATAAATTTATAGACTATGCTCACAGATTTTATTTGACAGGTAAAGGTGATATGAAAGAACTTAAAAGACTTTTATATCTTACAATCATTAATGTTAATATACTAGAAGGTATAAGATTTTATGTATCATTTGCTTGTTCATTTGCATTTGGTGAACTTAAACTTATGGAAGGTAGTGCTAAGATTATATCTCTTATTGCAAGGGATGAAAACTTACATTTGGCAGTATCTCAAAACATAATTAATAACTATCGTAAAAAAGAAGAAGATAAAGAAATGCTTAAAATTATACAAGAGAATGAAGACGAAGTTTATAAAATGTATGATGTAGCAGTTCAACAAGAAAAAGATTGGGCAAAGTATTTATTTAAAGAAGGATCAATGATTGGTTTAAATGATAAACTATTGAATCAATATGTTGAGTTTATGGCAAACAAAAGATTGAAAGCAATAGGACTAAAGGCTCAATACGATCAACCAGCAAGCAATAATCCATTGCCTTGGACACAACATTGGTTGAATAGTCGTGGATTACAGAATGCCCCACAAGAAACTGAAATTGAAAGTTATGTAGTGGGTGGTATTAAACAAGATGTAGAAAAAGATAGTTTTAAAGGATTTAAACTGTAATGACTGGTATAATAATTAATAATATAAAGTGCGACAATTGTAGTGCTGAATATGAAATCAAACATGATCTTCCTGAAGATGATTTTACAATAACATTTTGTCCGTTTTGTGGACATGAACGTGAAGTAGAAGAAGATGAACCATATCAAAATATAGATGAACGTTATGATGATTGGGATTAACTAATTTTAACTAACATATAATGAAAGATATAAATGATTAATTTTAAAAAAATATTAGTATATGTCAGAATTTAAAAACGGTATACAAAAAACACTACTATCCCTTATAGAGTATAGTTGGGGTAGAGCTGTAATTTATACCCTTGGCCACATAGTTATTGCTATGACTTGTAATAGGTTAATCACAGGTGCAGGTTGGGCTCTTGCAGGTGCAGACGCAATTATAGAACCTTGTATTAATGGGGTGTGGTATTACTTTTTAGACAAATTTTACTCAAATAGGATATATAAATCATAATGAACTCAAAAGAAATTCAAGAGATATCAGCAACGAAGATAAGAAATGAAATTCATAGATAAATTATGACATGGTTATATAAAGAAAAAGTAGTAAAAGAACTCCCTAAAGATTGTGAAGCATTTGTATATTTGATAACAAATACTACGAATGGCATGATGTATGTAGGTAAGAAGTTAGCAAAATTCAAAACTACTAAACAACCACTCAAAGGCAGAAAGAATAAAAGAAGAGGCACAAAGGAAAGTGACTGGAAGACCTATTGGGGATCTTCAGAAAAATTAAACGCTGATATAGAAAAGCTCGGCGAAGATCAATTTACTAGACAAATACTATATTATTGTCCTAGTAGAGGTGTAGCAAGTTACCTAGAAGCAAAAGAGCAGTTTGAAAGAAAAGTACTTGAACTAGATGATTATTATAATGGTATCATAAATGTTCGTATCGGAGGTTCCAATATTTTAAAAGAATCGTTGAAAAAATATTCAAAAAGTTAATTTTTCTAAATAGAGTTAATATAAACCGAACACGATTAAATAATTATGTCTTTGCCAATAAGAAAATTTATAGTCCGATTAAGAATGTGGTACGCTGATTTGCGTGGACATCATGGCAAAAGATGGAATTATGAACCTGCCAATCATTATATGGGCAGAAAAAGAACAAAATAAGAACATAATCACCCAAAACCCCCCATTTTACTAGTTTTTTTAGTGCTTGACTTTATGCCAAAACTATGATATATTAGCAGTATATGACAAACAAAAAAACAAAAAAATTATATCACAACACAATTCATCTAGTTTATAAAAGACAATATGAAGATAGTGATATTCAAGCAGATCCATATTTCTTTTCTTACTGTACTATTTTTAGAAATGTGCCGATACGCCAGTTAAACAAATTAAATTCAGAATCTTTAAAAACAAAAGTAAAATTATTTTGCGATAATAATTATAAAGAACAAGCTTCTAACTTTACAGGTGTTTCTGAAATAGAAATTATTACAGGTGATGAATATTACAAAACATATGAAGATGTTTATGGAAAAATTGCATATAATGATTGTAATTTGTATTATGACTATGGTCAAAAGTGGAACACTAGACAATTCTTTAAATATGACTATAATCCATCATTAAAACCTGCTAAAGGTAGAGAAATTGAAAATGTTAATGCTTGACTTTTTAATAAAAGTGTGTTATAATAAGAGTAACTAAACTAAAACGGAGAACTACATTATGGAAATGACTAAACAACTTATGTTTGAACAATTTAATAAATTAGAAACTAATTCAGAAAAAGCTGAATATCTAACAAAGATAAAAGAAGAAAAACAACAAAACCCAAGTGCCTTTAGAAATATTAAAATTAATTTAAAACAATTTTCTAATATGATTAAAGAGTATCAAAGTGTTACACCTTTTTCTGAAATGTTTAGAGTTATTGAAGAAAGAGAAGCTAGAGAACGAAGTAAAGAAATGGCAGAAAAAAAAGAAAGAAACTAATATGAAAAATCAATGGTTAAAATTCTTTATAGGAGTAATTATACTCTTTGCTATTGTAATAACTATATCTACTTTAGTGCCTAATAAAGCAAAAGCAGATACAAAGACCGAAACAATTATTGGACACGTTATCACACAAGCCATTCAAGGTAATGATATGGATCATGCCGAAGTAATGGGTAATGAATTGGCTGCTTTAATGCACAAATTTTCAATTGAAATGACAAGTGTATTATTACAGAATATGCCAAATATATTAGATAGTATATCAGCACAATTAAGAATAGAAGCAGATAAACAATATAAATGCTCACTTCAAAGTAAAGAGTACAAAAATAAACAATGTACTTAGACTTGACTCTATCGATAATTTATGTTATAATGACTCTATTACTACCAGTTATTATGTTGTGGATATGGAACAATGAATAAAAAATACAAACTACCTCAAACTGCTTCTCTAAGAAGAGCGGTACAATCATACAGAAAATTTTTAATTAAAATAGGTATCGATCCTGATAGAAAAATATCAAAAAACAATTTTAGAGTGTTTACCCCTTGGTATGAAAAGGGTGTTGAGAAATCTGCCCCTTTAGCTCATTCGGTAGAGCAGATGATTTGTAATCATCAGGTGGCCTGTTCGAATCGGGCAAGGGGCACCAAACCAATTAGGAATTGGCGTTTAGAAGAAAGTAAAAAATTCACAATCGCACCTGCATATAACAAAGGTGCTTATCAAGTTATATCATCAAATAATGTCAAGGATATAGGTAAGTAATGAAAAAAATATTATTAATTATTAGTTTTGTTTTACTTACTAATTGTAGTACCACAACAAAATCTCATATGAGTACTGCCATAGGGGCAACAGGAGGGTATGGTACTTGTCGTGCTTTATTAGATACAAATATTGCTCTAACGGCCGCTTGTACAGTAGCTGGCGCCTTTATTGGGTCAAGTCTATTTTATAATGATGATATGAATATACACAAAGCAGTATTCGTAGATACTTTGAATACATCACCAGGTAAAAGATCACACACAACATGGGGTAGTCATACTACTGGTAATTGGGGATCAGTAACAATTATGAATAGTTATGTAAAAAAAGGTATTAAATGTACTGATTATGAATCTGTAATTAGTATATCAAGAACTTGGCCTTTATATGGTGTACAAAGAGGAAATGAATTTGGTACTGCTTGTCAAGTGCCAGACGGAAGATGGTATATACAATAATGAAATACTGTATTAACTCTAAATGTAAAAACGAACAAATAATATATAATTGTTCTCATAGAATTAGATCAAAATGGTTAAAAAGAAAAGATAAATTATTAATTTGTATTAAAACAATGAATGACATTAAAAAAGAAAATAAAAAATTTGTACGTGGTAATCATTTAGTAAAACATAGTTATGCTAAACATGAAATGTGTGGTAGTTGTTATCACAAATTTTTAAGACCTAGTACATATCCAACTTTTAAGGTAATACAATAATGAAAACTAATATAAAACTATATCTATTTGCTACATTATTTTTAATATCAATCTTGTTAGTAACTGGCAATGCAAATTCAAAAGAACAACCTAAATCACAATGGTTAAATAAAAACCCTTGTATGATAAAGGTTACTATCACAAACACAGAAAACGAAGGAGTTGTTAAGACTTCTAAAGAAGAAAAATTAATATGTAAAGATGGCTATGACGGCCCAGGTTACTGGGAACTATTCTCTCAATTTTACTATTCAGGAATTACGGTACCTGCTTATTGTAGACCGTATGCAAGACCAAATCATCCTTTCAAAACACCAGGGATGATGTGCTTAACTAAAGATGGTGTTTGGGAGAAGCAATAATGAGTAAACTACTTTTAATAGTGGCGTGTATTGTTGTCATTACAGTACATTGGAGTGATTTTAATGACAAGGTCAATGTGACCAAAATGGTAGAAAAATCTATCGAAATAATAACAGAAGGAAGTAAATAAATATATGATGAAAACTATAATGATCGTTTTGCTTGCTTTAGCTTTAACAAATTGTGCTAACACAAATTACAAAGTTAATAAAGAAGCAAAAGATGAAGGAAGAGTGTTAAATCAAGTACCACAATGGTATGTTGACGCTAAAATAGACAAAGGATTTATCTTTAATAAAAATGCAGATAAATATGTTTATGCAGTAGGTCAAGGTAATAGTCCTGATTTACAATTGGCAATTGAGAAGGCAATGATGATTGCAAAGGCAGAACTTGCTGACAAATTACATGGTCAGATGAACAAGAGAACTGATCTTTACATCACAGAAATTGGCTCAGAAGGCAATAAAAAAGTTGTTTCAAAAATAGAACAAACAATTGTGAATGTAGTTAAGGCAACAATGATTCAAGGTTATGAATCTTGGGAAAAAGATGTTTACGAAACACCAGAGAATGAATATAGAGTTTATATTGGTTTGAAAATGGGTGTTGGTGAAACTAACAAACTTGCTGAATACATCGCTAAAAATGCTATAACGGCTGTTGATGTAGATACACTTGCTAAAAACGCTATCGAGAAAGTAATGGTTGAAAACATTACAAATCCAGATGGCATTAAAACAATAGAAAAACAATAAACATATGGCAATAACAATTTATAGTAAATCAAATTGTATATTTTGTGATAAATCAAAGGCCTTATTAAAAGGCCTTGGGTTGCCGTATGAAGAAAAAGTATTTGGTATAGACTTTAATACACCTGAAGAATTATATGAAGCTATAGGAAAACAAGTTAGAACTATGCCACAGACACTAATAGATAAAGAACTAGTAGGTGGTTATAATCAACTAGTTGAATATTTTATGAATCAAGGTAAAGTGAACTTTAAAGGTGAAAAAATTTAAATTGGCTAAAAGAAAAAAGAAGATAATAAAAAAAGAAGTTAAAAAACCTGAACCTATATTCTATGGATCAAATGAATATGGTTTTGATGAAAAAACAGGTCAACAAATTTATAGAGATCGTATCTATATGAATCTTAATAAAGACATTAGATTAATTCAAAAGAACGGTTTAGAGTATAAAGGTAGTATTTTTAAGAAATCAGTTGTATCATCATACGGCTTATGTCATGTTTATGTAACCGCAGACGAAAGATGGTTTTGTAACGCTGGTTTACCAATAAACAAACCAGACAATCTCCTAACGCATAAATAGTTATATGAGAAAATTTCAACAATACATAACTGAGGGTGTGTACGACCCAAGTATATTTAAAGCATTCTTTTTAGCAGGTGGACCTGGGTCAGGTAAGTCATTTGTATCATATAGTGCATTATCAGGTATGGGATTAAAAGTAATCAATAGTGATAATGTTTTTACAGCAGCTTTAAAAAAAGAACATATGTCGTTAAACTTTGCAGCTTATGATTCAAATGAAATTGAGAAAAGAGATAAGATTAGGTCAAGATCAAAACAAGTTGCAGGTATGCAATTGAAATTAGCATTAGAAGGTCGTTTAGGATTAATACTAGATAGTACAGCAAGGAATGTTGAAAGAATACAACAAGAAGCAAAATGGATGAGAGATATAGGTTACGATATTCATATGGTCTTTGTTAATACAAGTTTAGAAGTTGCATTAGATAGAAATAGAAACAGACCTAGAAAACTACCAGACGCAGTTGTAATAACTAGTCATAAACAAGTGCAAAAGAATTTAGGTAGATTACAAAGAATTTTTGGAGATAGAAATTTTCTTATTGTTGATAATAACGAAAACAGAGAAGATGTTAATCCAATCGTACACAAAAGAATAAGATCAATGATAAACAGAGCACCCACATCTTATCAAGCAGTAAGATGGATACATAGAGAACTAGATAAAAAAAGAAGAAAATAATGTCCAACTTAATAAAATTTCCAATTGAAAAAGTAAGAAAAAGTAAATCACAAAAAGAAGCTAATGAGTTATCTCCCGATCAAACAAAAATTGTAAAAGAAAATCAATTTATAGAACAGACAACAGAAGAATTTACATTAGATTTTATTCATGTCCTACAAGCGAATGGAGTTAAAATGGGTGGCGAACCATTGTTGAGAGATTTAGCAATTGTTATAGAAAGTATTAAGAGTTTATTAAAAAGAGATTTTGGGCAAAAACACCCAATGCAAAACATTACTGACGTTCTTGCTAAAATAAGTAGATTACCTAATGGTAAACAAGTTACCGATTTGAATTATGGTAAGATATTTGTTAGTAAAAAAACAACTAAACCACCAGAACCCTTGACAACTGAATAAGAATATGTTATAATATATTATGATTATCGTTGATTTAAACCAAATAATGATTTCTAACTTAATGGTACAATTAAGTGGTAGAAATGATTTAGTATTAAGTGAAGACCTTGTTAGGCATATGGTACTAAATAGTCTAAGAGGACATAATAAGAAGTTTAGAAAAGAATATGGCGAAATGCTTATTGCCTGTGATAGTAAAAATGTTTGGAGAAGACAAGCATTTCCTAATTACAAAGCAGGTAGAAAAGCAAATAGAGAAAAATCTGAACACGATTGGGCAATGATATTTGATGTATTGTCTAAAGTTAAAAACGAAATTAAAGCATTCTTACCTTACAAGGTTATAGAATTAGAAACAGCAGAAGCAGACGATATTATTGCTGTTCTATGCAGACGAGTAAAAGATAAGATACTAATATTAAGTGGTGATAAAGACTTTATACAATTACATAATGAAAGAATAAGACAATACAATCCTGTGCTTAATAAATTTGTAGGCAAAGACGAAAACCCAAGTCTATATATTAAAGAGCATATACTAAGGGGTGATAGAAGCGATGGCGTACCAAACGTACTATCAGATGACAATGTTTTTATTGAAGGTAGAAGACAAAGACCTTTAAGTAAAAAGAAAATAGAGTCATGGGTTAACGAAGTAGTACCTACCTTTACCGAAGAGGAACAAAAAAACTATAACAGAAATAGAACGTTAATAGATTTGAACTGTATTCCAAAAGAATTGGAAGACAATATAAATCGTGAGTTTAATGATGTAGAAGTGGCGAGTAGAGATAAAATACTGAACTACTTTATAACAAAAAAACTTAAAACTTTAATTGAGGTAATAGATGAATTTTAAACCTCAAAAGAACTGTTAAGGAGAAAAAAATGGTTATTATAAGAAGAAACGAAGATGGGACTATTGCGAATCCCGATATGGTAAAAAGACAAACGCAACAACAAAACGAACAATTACAGCAACAACCTGTATCTCATCCAGCACTAGCAAGTAAAAGAGGTATGCAACAAATGTCAAACATAGGCAGAGGTATTCCTATTTTAATGCATGAGATTGCTATGAAGATTAATAATGCAAAAGATAAACCTAGAAAATTAAAAGTATTGCAAGAAAACGATTCAATATCTTTAAGACAAGTTTTAAAAGGTGCATTTGATCCTAAGATAGAATGGGCATTACCAAAAGGCGATGTGCCATATACACCTAATGACGCTCCATTAGGAACAGATCACACAATCTTGAGCCAAGAAGCAAAGAGATTATATCTTTTTACAAAAGGTGGTGATAATACTTTAACACAAAACAAAAAAGAATTGCTTTTTGTGCAGATGTTAGAAGGTCTACACGCTGAAGAAGCTAAATTTTTAGTTACAGTTAAAGATAAGAAAGTTAATAATGAATATAAAGGATTCACAGCGAATCTAGTAAAAGAAGCGTTCAATTGGGACGACAATTTTATGAAAAAGTAAAACGTTCACGTTTTGTTCTTATTTAAGAACCCTTATATTTCAACAATTTTAGACTACTCTAAAGTACTGATTTATAAGGGTTTTTTCATGTGGAATAATTCATAAAACCCTTATTTTACTAGGTTTTTAGTGCCATTAAGTGCCATTATTCGCTTGATTTCTTTGCCAATATAGTGTATAATATATGTATATTATGAAAAATAAAGAAGAAAAAAATAAACATGGTGTCCTGATAAGTGATTTACAGAACTGCCGTGTAGCTAAAAAAATTAACTATGAAGAATATAAACAAGAGAAGTCTTGTGAAATGTTTTATAAACTTGAGTACTTACAATAACAAATAAAAGGATACATTATGATACTATATGAAACACTAAATAAAATGACAGTTGCTCAATTAAAAGATACTAAAGATATGATTGATATTATTGTTAAAAACAAAGTTAAAAATGAACTTCTAGTCGGTACAAAAGTTTATATTGTACAAAAAACTAAAAAAACTCTTGGTACGATTACTAAAATTATGCAATCAAGATGTCTAGTTAAAATGATAAAAAATAATATGACTTATAGAGTGCCAATGGCAATGTTAGAGGTGCAAAAATATTAATGGATTTGTTTCACGGATTTTTATTATTCGCAATAGGTACTACTCTTACTGTATTAGGTATGGGTACAATTCTATATATGACTAAGACAAAATCAGACAAAAAGGAAATTACAGAAATAGAAAAATCACTTAACGAACTATATCTAAAAAGAAAGAAGAAAACATTATGGTAAAAGAAGCACTTAACAATTTTAAGAAAAAAGTATTTGATGACTATACTAATTTTCATTTAAATATGATGAATCAAATGTCCAATCAAGTGTATAAAGACGCTGGAGAAAAAAGCTCTAAAGAAGCAATCGAAAAATTTAAAGATAACTTCTCAATGGAAGAAACGAGATATTACTACAAGTTTATTTCAGATGGCGGTGTACACTCTTTTATTGTAAAAGAAGATAAAGAAATACGAGGTAAGTTTTGGAAAAAAGGCGATATTCTAAAACCAGCTAGTTGGAAAACTCCTGCTTTAAATAAGGCAAGAGGTAATATCTTTGAGAACTATATTGTTAAATGGACAGGACCTTTATATTTAAGATAAAATATAGTACACAAATTTTGAAACTAACTAATAACAACAAAGGATAAATATATTATGAAACTTAATGCGAAACAAAAACAAATTATAAAATTAATGGTAGAAAATAAAGGTGAAGTTAAAACCAAAATGATACCTAAAGAACAAACTGATAAGAATTTAGATAACATTGTAACGTTATATTTAAGTGGATTATTAGTATTTAAGAAAAAATATGATATTGATATAGTTGGTCCATATAACGAACATAAGGTTAGATATGCTTATTATCTATTAACAATGAATAAAAAGAAAACCATTAACGACCTTAAACAAATTCTCAAGGAGGGTTACGTTGACTAATTATTCTGAAATAATACAATCCGTTGGTAACATAAATAATTTAGAAAATCAAATTGATGATCTACAAAAAGAAAAAGAGTTTACCATGTCACAAGAAAAACTAGATCATTTAGACGAACAAATTTTTGAACTAGAGGATACAATTAAAAAATTAAAAGGAAAATAATTATGACAGGAGCAGAAATAAGTTTAATAATATTTGCTACACTATGGATAGTAGGATTATTATCTAATGCCTAATAAAAAACAATGGCAAGATATAATAGATAAGTCTTGGTTTTATATGAAATGTTTTCTTGCAATACTTTTAATTTCAACGTTATCATATTTTTATGGTACATTTCATCCTAATCAAGTAGCAATTTCTAAAATTGGTAATAATTTAGACAATTACTATGTGAATAAGATTAAAGCAATGGATTTGAAAGAACCTGAATTCACTTATAATAATGATATTCAATTTATAAGAGCAATGCATAAGTGTATTGATTATGTGAACTTTACAACACCTAAACATTTGAGAGTACCATATGAAATGATTATAGGACAAGCAGCTTTAGAGTCTGGTTGGGGTACAAGTAGATTTAGTACACAAGGTAATAACTTATTTGGTATTAGAACTTGGAAAGAAAACTTACCACATTTATTACCAGTTGGTATTAAGAAGTGGCCTGGGTGGGGTGTTAAAGTATTTGCTAGTAAATGTGATAGTGTAAAATATTATATTACAATGTTAAATCAACATAGTGCATATAAAGAATTTAGAGAGTTAAGACAATCTTTTTTAGATAAGAATTTACAATTAGATTCTAAAAAATTGATTAAAAAACTTGATAAATTTTCAACAACGGCTGATTATGATAAACGAGTAATTAGAGTAATTGATGAAATAAGAGAACTAGAGGATAAAAAATGAAAAAATTAATATTAATTCTATATAGGGTAGCTGTTGTTTCCTCTATTATATTTTGCTTAATAAAAATAGGCGTTATACAATTTTAATAAAAGGAGAACAAAATGGAACCCAAAGATATATCAAAGAAGCATTTTTACCTTTCAATAAGTAAATCTGTTTTAAGATTAGTAGGCTGTTATGTGTTATGGTCAACTAATGATGTACTTTTAATGTATGCTGGAGTGCTATTCGGTCTAGCAGAGATACTAGGAATAGCAGAGGAGATATAAATGAAAATACTAGATGAAATGTTAGAAATGAAAAGAATACTAAATGCTGAAAGAGCTTGTAAAAATTCTATGACCGATTGGTCAAAAGATTTTTGGTTTAATGTGTTTAGAAAACTATGTACAAAATATAATAAGGTTGCCTACTTCGAGTTGCAAAGAGGTGATTAATAATGATGAATAATAAAGATGCTCAAGAGTATCACAAGATGATTGAGAAGTTGCAAAAAAAAGAAGATAAAAGAAAAAAAACTGAATCAGAAAAAATGCAAGAGGAGTTAGAACCATTGCCGTTGCGTCCTATGTCAGAAAAATGAAAGCATATAAACCTTTACCAGATAATTTAGAAATTGGTAAAAGTAAAATACATGGGCAAGGGTTAATTGCAAAAGAAGATATTCCAATAGGCACAGAACTAGGTATAACTCATTATAGAAAAGGTGATAAAGTAATTAGAACTCCACTTGGTGGATTTATTAATCACAATGAAGAACCTAATTGTTTAAGAATACAGATAAGAATAGAACCATATTGGGATAAATGGAGTTTAAAAACAATACAAGACCTTAAAAAAGGTGATGAATTAACATTAAAATATACCATGTATAGAGTTGACAATGTTGATTAAATGTGTTATAATAATAGTATGAAAATTAAAAAAGATTTGACTAAAGTAGATAAAAAATATGAAAAAAGAATAAAACTTTTTGAAAAAGAAGCAGAAGAACAACAAAAAGCATATAGATCAAATTATACAAAAGAAACAAAAATTGTTAAGAGAAAATTACAAAAGAAAAAAAAACAAACAAAAGAAGTATCTGGTTATTATATTGCAAATGGTAAAATGACAAAATTATATACAAAAAAAAGATGAATATATTTTATTTAGATAAAGACCCAAAGATTTGTGCTGAAATGCACCTAGACAAACACGTTGTTAAAATGCTTATTGAATATGCTCAACTCATGTCAACTGCTCATAGAATGCTTGATGGCATTAAATACATTGCTAAATCAAAAACAGGCAGAAAAGTTACTAGATACAAATTAGAAAATGCTAATGAAGAAGCAACTGTTTACAAGGCTTGTCATTTAAATCATCCTAGTGCAGTATGGGTTAGAAACAATGCTTATAACTATTACTGGTTATATCAAATGTGGTCTTATTTGCATGACGAATTTAAATTAAGATATGGTAAAGATCATAAATCTTATGTAGTATTAAAAGACCTATTAAAGAATCCCCCTAAAAATATTCCCCTAAATATTCCTTTTAATCAACCAACACAAGCAATGCCTGATGATGTAAAGAATGAAGATAGTATTACTGCTTATAGAGATTACTATGTTAAATACAAAAAAGATTTTGCTACATGGAAAACAAATATACCTGAATGGTATAGTAAGGGAATAAATAATGCCAACATATAGTTTTTACAATTCAAAGACTAAAAAATCATATACAGATATGATGTCTATTTCAGAAATGGAAGAGTTTACTAAACAAAAACATATTATACTATTACCACCAACACAACTCAACATTGTATCAAGTGTAGGAGGTCATGTAGATAGTCATACTGATAATGGTTGGAAAGAAGTACTATCAAAAGTATCAGAAGCACACCCTGCTAGTCATTTAGCAGCACAATATGGTAAAAAAACAGTAAAAGATACACAGGTTGATAAAATAATACAAAAACACAGAAGGCGTAAAATAAAAGGTGGACCAAGGTAGTCCAGAAAGATAAATATACATATGGCAGATTTTGATTTTTTAGACGGATTTGATGCTGATGGAGATTGGGGTTTTACTTCAGTTAAACAGAAACCAGCAACAGAAAGTAAAGCAGAGTCAGACGCTACAAAAGAAGTTGTCAAGGCGACAGCGGACGGTGTGGGTAAGGCTGTGTCTAGCGAGATAATCAATAGACTAGAAAGTAAACTAGATAAACTATTGAGAGCAACTAACGAAACTAAAGAAACTGTTATTGCCAAGAACGAAACAGAACTACAAATTGCTAAGAATCAAATGGATGATGAATATGATTTGAGAAAAGATAATCTTGGCAAAGAATATACAGACAAGTTTAAAGATTTAGAAAAACTTATTATACCTCTATTAATCAAGTTGGCAAAATCACCTGAGGCCTATATTCATTGGCCCAATCGAGCAGAAGTTATTGAAGCACAATTAAAAAAGATTGTTGCTATCACTCGTAGTAAATAATTCAAACAAAAGGATATCAAATGAAATTAAGCAAGAATTTTAGTTTAAAAGAAATGACTGCTAGTCAAACGGCTGAGCGTAAAGGGATTAATAATAATCCTAATGAAGATCAGATTACAGGATTACAAAAACTATGTGAAAATATCTTACAACCTGTTAGAGAACACTATGCTACACCAGTAACCGTTTCTAGTGGATTCAGAAGTGAGGAATTATGTGTATCAATTGGATCATCAACGACCTCACAACACGCTAGAGGGCAGGCGGCCGACTTCGAAATATTTGGAGTACCAAATGCTGAATTAGCAAAATGGATTATTGAAAATTTAGACTTCGATCAATTAATATTAGAGTTTCATAATACAGAAGAACCTAATAGCGGATGGATCCATTGTTCATACAAAAGTCCTACAGATAATAGAAAACAAACATTAAGAGCATTCCGTGATGATAACGGTAAAACTCAATATGTTGAGTACAGTCCCAACTGAACTCTCGGTATATTTACAAAAAAAGAACTAAACGATATGTACACTAAAAAGGGAACATAGTGTTCATGTTTTGTTCTTATATGTGAGTGCTTGACATTCTCTCCCATTTGTGTTATAATATACACTTATTAACAAAAAGATTAGAAGTAACAGAAAGTGAAACTAGTCAGAAGGAGAAAAGATGTCAATAATAATTGATACACAAGGCTATGTAGAAATCTCTACATTAACACATCACCCACTAAACGAACTATTATATCCGTTAAAATATCACGAAGAAGATATTGCTTTATTAGCAGATAAATTAGTAGAAGAACAAGAAAAAACAGGAGTTCCTAATCATACACCTATTGTTATCTGTAAAGAAACAGGAACAACATTTTCTGGAAACTTTAGAGTTAGGTCTGCTAAGAGTAAAGGTATTAAAAAATTAAAAGCTGTATATGCTTCTAAAATTTATAATGCCAAAGACGATCAATCGGATGAGTTGAAATTTCTTGAAAAGTATAACATAGATGGAAAAAGGGATGAGTATAATGAAAGAGTTTTATTAAGAAGATACTCTATTCATAATAAACTCTATGAACAAAAGTACGGAAAGGTAATGAACTCAAAGTTAAGAAACCAATTTGCCACCGAGAATAGATATGATCAAGTTAAATTTAAATATCTAATTCAAATAGAAGAAAACGATCCAAATCTTTTAGAAAAAGTACTTGATGGAAAAATGACAATTCAGAAAGCATTAAGAGTACTTGGTAAAGTAAAAGATCCAAGAAAGTATAATCCTTATAGATTTAACTTTTTTAAGGCTTTAGATAAATATCCTTCTATTCAAAAGAATGCTGTTATGAAAGCCTATGAGTGTATAGGACAATTTAAGAACATGGGAAACAATATTATCCATGATGAAAAGATGGGTTGGGAAGTGAATCAACTAACTGGCGTATTGTCTAATATATGGATGAGTGCTCTTGTATATGGTTTCAACAAAACAAATGTTGAAGAATTGCAATCACAAACACCTAGAAATAGACAAGGATATGCCGACCTACACTTTCAAAACTTAACAGATAAATTCGGACCTGAATTTTTATCTGAAAGAATAGAAGTAAAAGTTGGAACATGGAATACAACTTGTAGTCAAACTGTTGTTTACGGTGGTATGGGTTCTGTGAGAGTATCAGCACATGAATACCTAATTGCTTTTCATAATCAAAAGTTAAACAAACACCTTGTGATATTAACCACTATGGATAAAAATGATTGGAAAACAGATGGTAAAGATGCCAATGCTACAATGACTTTATCACATTGGTTTAATAAGTATCATAATCAGAAAGACAAGTATAGAATACTTGTTGGTGATATATACAAAGGTAATAAGTCAATTGAAGTAACCTGGGGTGATATGCCTCAGGTGCTTGACAAAGCAGCATAATCATAGTATAATAGAAACATGAATACATTAAACGAATATTTTAAAAAGAACCATGAGCCTAAAAACTTTACTCATAAACCAGTAGAGAAACAACCAGATTTACTTACTGAAACTATTAACGGTAAAAGATTTTATGTTTTACCTAATGGCGAAAAACTACCCTCGATAACAACTGTATTATCGGCAAGAGGTAATGAAGGTATTGCCAAATGGCGTGAATCAGTAGGTGAACAAGTTGCGAATACTATCATGAGGAATGCGGCTAGGAGAGGCACAGCCGTACACACACTAACAGAAAACTATCTTAACAACGAAGAACTAACACAACAAGGTGTATTGCCTACAGCGCTATTTACTATACTAAAAACTGAACTAGATAAGATAAATAACATAGTAATACAAGAAGGCAGTTTATATAGCAGTAAATGGGGTGTTGCTGGTAGAGTTGATTGTATTGCTGAGTATGATGGTAAATTATCTGTAATAGATTTTAAAACCTCTACAAAAGATAAGAAAGAAGAATGGGTAGAGAATTATTTTATTCAGACTTCTGCTTATTGTGAAATGTTTGAAGAGCAATATGGTCAGGCAATTGACCAAATCGTTATATTAATTGTAACCGAAGAAGGTGGAACTCAAACATTTATTAAAAATAAAAATGATTACTTACCCCTATTAAAACCTGCAATAGAGGAATTTCATAAGAAATTTCAAAATTAAAAACAAGGTAGTTAAACCATATTGTACACCTGGCATTCGCCGAAGTACTAAAAAGGAAAAAATGAAAAAAATAATAACAACAATACTCTTTATTTTTATTTCAACATCTGTATTTTCAATAGAACCGTTAGTAGATGTGAAATGGTTAAATAAAAATTTAAATAACAAAAATGTATTTGTATTAGATGTCAGAAACAAAATTGATGGCGGATCTTATGAAACATTTAAACAATCTCACATTCCAGGAGCAGTACACTCTGATTATCTAAAAGCTGGATGGAGAGCAAAAGTCAATGGTGTGATCGGACAATTTCCAGGGAAAAAACCACTTGAACAATTAGTAAGTAGTCTTGGAATTGATAATTCAAAACATATTATTGTTGTCTATGCTGGAGTGAGTTCTACTGACTTTGGAAGTGCTGCTAGAATTTATTGGACTTTTAAAACTTTAGGACATGAAAATGTTTCTATTTTAAATGGTGGTTTTAAGTCATGGAAAGATGCTGGCTATAAAGTGGTAGCTGGTGAAAACTCATTGTCTCCAAAAGTATTTAAAGCTTCTATAAATAATAAATATAGTGCTTCTTATAAAGAAGTAAGAAATGCTAAGAAAGAAACAAATGGTATTTGTTTAATTGATGCTAGACCTAATGATTTTTTTAAAGGAGTGAAGAAACACCCTGCTTTAAAAGTAGTTGGAAGAATACCTAATGCAGTTAATGTAGAGCAGCAAAAAACAGTTGGAAGTAATGGCTTTATCAAGTCTAAAACTGAAATTTTAAAACTTTATAATGACGCTCAAATTAAGGATTTCAAAGGATACATTACTTATTGTAATACTGGACATTGGGCTGCTACCGTTTGGTTTGCATTAAGTGAAGTGGCGAAGATTCCTCAAGTAAGAATGTATGATGGATCTTGGGCTCATTGGGAAAGCAATCCTAAAAATAAAGTTATTTTAGGATAACTTTAAAAGTAAAAACAAGGTAGTTGAACCATATTGTACACCTGGTATATGCCGAAGTACTAAAAAGGAAAGAAAAAAAACATATGAAAACTTTAATCAAAGCAATATGTGGACTTTATTTTATAATATTTTTTACTACAACAACATTTTCAGAAGAACCAATTTTTGAACTTGTGCAGATACCGGTCGCTTGTGGACCAGAAGAACAAGTAAACTTATTTCTAAACAATAAGGGATTAGAACCTGTTAGTATAAGTTTAGGTAAAGAAGGAAGTAAGGAAAATGCAAAACCAGTTTTTCTTATAACTCATTGGGAAGATGCCAAGAAAACTAAGGCAGCTGCAACACTACAAGCTCCTTTTAGGTCTATAGCACATCAAATTTGTATTGTGTATATTAGTTTCGACTTAACGAAAACTAAAATGGGAAAAGGAATTTAACGTTGACGACTAGTCAATAACTGGAGAAGACGAGGGGTCAAACCCTCCACCTCCACCAATTTAAAACATATTGAGGTATGCTTTGAGGGGGTGAGTGGATCGATTCACAGGTAAACCTAGTTTGAGTTAAATCGCTGATATCGTACTGTCAAATCATAAATGCTAACGAAAGTTACGCTTTAGCGGCTTAATTAAGTCGTTGGGGTTTGCCTGTTTCCCTTGCAACAGAAAAACAGGACTAACAATTTCAAAGATATGTGATATATTAATATCTGTTATGTTGTAAACGCATATCTAGTATAAATAATAGTACCGTTCATCTTATTATATAAGACGGAAGTAAGCAAATGCTGAAGGAACGCACCCAACAATTAAAAGGAGGGTGTAATGGCAAGACATACTAAATTACTAGAACAATATAGTAAAAATAAAGACCTAAAGAAAAAAGAACAAGCTTTGTTTAGTGCCAGAAAAGAAGTTGAAGTTTATGGCAACGGAACAACTGGTTACAAAGTTAAAGCAGGTCCACACAAGGGCATGGTACTAGGACATCTTACAACGAAGTCCACGAATAATTGGTAAACGCTTGACTTCTAGTGTCAATTATAGTATAATAAACAAATGAAAGATACAATATTAACACCTAATAAATTTGCTTTAATTGTAGAAAATATGGTTAAAGAACAACGAATAAGTTACATAGACGCAATATTAGAATATTGCAAGGATAATAACATTGACCCTAGCAACACGAAGGCAATGATCAGCAAAACATTAAAAGAAAAAATAGCATATGAGGCTCAAAATCTTAATATGTTAAAAGAGAAGGTAGCGAAATTACCTATATAACTAATTAATCGGAGAAAATATATGAGTACAAGTACACAAGCAAAAACAACAAAAACTAAAAGATCAGTAACAGCAGGTGTAGGTGCAAGTGCAGATACATCAAAGAATTTAGGTAAAGGTACAACAGCAAATGCAGGTGCATATTCAGAAGCCGAAGCAGGTGCAGTTGCAAAAGCCAAAAAAGGTAATGCAAGTGCAAATGTAGGTGCTCACGCTGAAGTAGGTGCATATTCTAACATAGAGAATGAAACTAAAGTAGGTGGTGTTGGACTTAAAAGTGAAGTACACGCAGGTACAAAAGTTTATTCAGATGTAGGTGTTGGCGGTTCTATTGGAACAAACGGTGCTGAAGGTCACGCTGGTGCAATTGCTGGTTCGGCCGCTGAAGTAGGTGCTTCTGGTACAGTTGGTGGTGAAAGAAACAATGCGTCTGTTGGTGCAAAAGTTTCAGTTGGTCCACAGATTGGTGCTAGTGTTGGTGGTGGTGCAACAGTTGATGATGGTAAACTAACAGTAGGTGCAGATGTTAAGTTAGCACTTGGTGTTGGTATCACACTACAACCAAGTATTACAATTGATACAAGACCAGTGAAGAAAGCTGTAGTTGCAGTTACTAAACCAGTTGTGGCGGCAGTAACACACACAGCCACAGCAGTGAATAACACAGCTAAGAAAACGGGCAGTGCAATTAAAAAAGGTGCCAAGAAATTAAAATTTTGGTAAGGATAAATAAAATGGCGAAGAAAAATAAATAAACAAGTGAATGGTTTTGATGTATATAAAAAATATCTGGCAATCAAACTTCATTTTACAAGTAAAAACCAAAGTTATGACTTTCATAAACATGGTGGGCGAACAACTGCGAGGTTGGACACTTTTACTAAAAGACGGGATCGGTATTTCTTTCATAAACTTTCTCGATCTTACAATAATGATAGTATTGTTAATTACTTTCTCAGTAACTTTGTTAGTAACACTAATCTTTGGATTGGTGACATCATTGGTCAATCTGGTGATGAAAACTTTAAAGTTTGGTCAAAGAAAATAGAAGCACTACACTATTACTATGAACAAGATATAAATTATATGCTTGGTAAGATAACAAAGAAGATAAGTTTTGATGATTTATTTACATCTAAAGACGGTCAACACCCACCAATACTTAAATTTGTTTTGGCGAAGAAGATAAGTTTTGAAACACTTTTAATACTAGATGATATATTAAGATTTTCAAAAAGACTAAACAAGGATATAAAAGAAAAAGTATTATGGCCTAAACTGTGTGATAGAATGATAAGATATAAACCTTTCTTATCGTATAATATAACAAAATATAAAATGACACTAAAGAATAAAATAAAGGAGATGTGATGTCAGAAATGAAAGAACAAATAATTAATGAATTAAAAACTGTTTACGATCCAGAAATGCCATCAATTAATATTATGGATTTAGGATTGGTATATGATATTGATATTAAAGATAAAGATGTTACTATTACTCATACCTTAACATCTATATTTTGTCCTATGGCAGACGAAATAAGTAAAAACATTAAAGAAGCTGTAGAGCGAGTAAAAGATGTTGAAGTAGTAAAAGTTATATTAACACATACACCACCCTTTACTAAAGAAATGATGAGCGAAGAAGCAAGGTTAACATTAAATATATGAGTGATATAAAAACCTGCAGTAATGCAACAAACAAAGGATAACAATGGCTAAGAAAAGAGAGTATAAGTTTTTTAAAGATGACGCTGAACAAACGCCTATTGAAGTTATAGAAGATAGAAGTTTTAAAAGAGCGGTTAAATCAATACAAAGTAAAGTTAGAGATAAAAAAGTTATAATTGAATATGTTACTAAAAGAGGTAAACAATTAAGAGAGTATGTTTTTTTACCAATCGGAAGAGTTAAGAAAATCGGTAAAGAAATGTATGATAGATAATATGTTTATGCTTGACAAATTATTTGAAATGTGTTATAATATATAATTATGACAATAGATGATAGAGGTCCTTTAGACTTAGAACGCCGAATTGATGATTTATCTAATGAATTGCAATCGGTAAAAAGTGAATTGGCAACAATAAAGTCTAAATTAAAAGTTATAGTAAAAGAACTAGACGAAAAAGAACAAGAAATAAAAAATATTCAATTTTTTAAAATAGGTACTAGTGCTTGACAAATAACTTAAAAGATGATATAATAATATTATGAAAAACATAATGATAGCATTTATAGTATTGTGCTTTACCGCTACTGTGGGAAATACTTGTGAAGAAAATAAGAGCGAGAACACTATAATTAACAAAATAACCAATAAACTTTCTAATGAAAAACAAGAGATAATTGAGTATCAAAAGAAGGGTTGGGAAAAAGGCAAGATTCAAAATGCTAAAAATTTAGCAACTATTAAATCTTGGTTTGTTAAAGATTAGTCTTATAAATAATATAGTGCGATTTATACAGCACAATATACAAATACAATTATACAAACATACAAAGGAAAAAAATATATGAATACAAGTATCGCAGCGTTAAAACGCTCAAAATCAAATCTTGACACTCTAGTGTCAGAACTTTCAAAAGTCGCAGAACCTCAAAAACAAAAAACTTCATATGCAGATGACAGATTCTGGAAACCAGAATTAGATAAGTCAGGTAATGGCTATGCAGTTTTTAGATTTCTACCAGCAGTCAAAGGTGAAGATTTACCTTGGGCGAGATTATGGTCCCATGCCTTTCAAGGACCTGGTGGTTGGTTAATTGAAAACAGTTTAACAACTCTTAACAAAAAATGTCCTATTAGTGAATCTAACAGTTTACTATGGAATTCAGGTGTTGAAGCAGATAAAGAAATTGCAAGAAAAAGAAAAAGAAAACTATCTTACATTGCAAATATTCTAATTATCAATGACTCTAAACATCCTGAGAACGAAGGTCAGATTAAGTTGTTTAAATTCGGTAAGAAAATCTTTGATAAGATTACTGAAGCGATGAAACCTGAATTTGAAGATGAGAAACCTATTAACCCATTTGATTTTTGGGAAGGTGCTAACTTCAAATTGAAAATCAGAAAAGTTGATGGTTACTGGAACTATGATAAATCAGAATTTGATAGTCCTACACCAATCAAAGAGAATGATGAGGCAATCGAACAAGTTTGGGATAAACAATATGCCCTTAAACCATTTCTTGCTGCCGAAAACTTTAAATCATATGATGAGCTAAAAGCGAAACTCGATAAAGTTTTATTAGGCACAAGAAGTACTGGAACTGCTGAAGATGTGACGATCCCACCTGTCACCAATGTAGTACCAGTCAAAACAGAAACAGTTGATAATACATCTCCTACACCACTTACAGAAGATGATAGCGATGAAACGTTATCGTATTTTAGTAAGTTGGCAGAGGAAGAGTAAAATCTCTCCACCTGTTTCTTAATAAGGGGTAATTGCAACTAGGCCTCTCAACAAAAACTAGTTGCACGACCAATGAATGTTTATAAATAAACATACTATATTATGAAAGAAGTTGAGATATCAAATCATATAAAGGAGAAAATTATATGGACGCTATAAGTAAAATAAAAGCATGGGCTAGTGCATTATCAGACGTAGGTGTTTCACTTATCGCTCTGGGTATTGTACTAGAGGTACTTTTCGCAGGACAATCTATACCATTTTGGCCAGATATTTCTGTGATCGGTAATGTACAAAACATCATAGCAGGATTTTCTGCTCAAGGACTAGTCGGTCTAGTTGCTGTTTGGGTACTATACTCGATATATACTAAAAAGTAATATAAACTAACTTTATTATAGAAAAGGGGGACTTCGGTCCCCTTTTTTTGGCGTTATAGTCAACGTTTATTATAAATATTAGTGTATAAAGCGGAGAGAAAATGAAAAAATTATTAACAGCATTATCAGTTATTTCTATATGTTCAAGCGCCGTTGCGTCTGAAATGACATTTAAATTTGGGTCACCATCATTTTCAGGTAATGGTAAGTCATCACACTACCTTACAATTGAGAATATAGAGAAGACTCGTAAAGACGCTCTCAAAGCACAAGCAAAAGCAGACGCTGATAAATTAATATCAGACGCAAAGAACACACCTATTGCTAAATTCAAAGCAAATATAGAGTCCAGATTTTATACTGCTCTTGCAAAACAAATTACAGACAA
>Ga0209830_10000655_pt1 | contig 34547 bp, 38 predicted proteins | sample ArcticOcean_MG_C_12_FD_187439 | JGI IMG/M metagenome (GOLD analysis project Ga0209830, IMG submission 187439) | Marine microbial communities from western Arctic Ocean - ArcticOcean_MG_CB8_130 (SPAdes) (version 2) | ecosystem: Environmental > Aquatic > Marine > Oceanic | place: Arctic Ocean...
CGCCAGCTTGGTGCTGATATTATTATAAATAAAAGAATTCCTATAGGTGCTGGGCTTGGTGGTGGAAGTTCAAATGCTGCAACAGTTATAATGGCTATTAATAAATTAGCTAAGTTTAATTTCAGTAATTCACAGCTTATCAAATCTAGTTTAAAGTTAGGTGCTGATATACCTTTTTTTATCCACGGAAAAAATGCATGGGCTGAAGGAGTTGGTGAGCTTTTGTATGACATCAAAATTTCTAATTACATTTACATTATTATGATGCCAAATTTAAGCATCAATACAAAAACAATTTTTAGTGGTTTTAAATTGACAAATACTTCAATTCCGTTGAAAATAGCGTCCTCTTATAATACTGTTGATCATGATTTTATTGAAAATGACCTTGAGGAAACAGTTATAAAAAAATATGTGAAAATGGCTAATCTTTTAAAGTGGTTGAGTTGTTTTGGGAATGCTAAAATGTCTGGAACAGGTTCAAGTATTTTTATAAGAGCTAAAAATCTTAAAATAGCAGAATCAATAAAAAAAAATAAACCAAGAAATACTAATTGCTTTATTGTTAAGGGTTTATCGGTTCACCCTTTTTATTCAACCGATCAATTGGGGAGTCGCCAAGCTGGTTAAGGCACATGGTTTTGATCCATGCATGCGAAGGTTCGAATCCTTCCTCCCCAGCCAATATTAGAGGACAAACTTTTGAATAATAAAAGCTTGATGGTTTTTTCAGGAAATGCCAACGAACAACTTGCAAAAGAAGTGGCCAAACATTTAGACATCAAATTAGGTAAAGCTTCTGTTGGAAGCTTTAGTGATGGAGAAACAATGGTTGAGTTATTAGAGAATGTTCGAGGTAAAGATGTTTTTATACTCCAATCAATAAGCCACCCTGCTAATGACAACTTAATGGAAATTATGGTAATGGTTGATGCCTTAAGAAGGTCTTCTGCTGCAAGAATTACAGCGGCTATACCTTATTTAGGGTATTCAAGACAAGATAGGCGCCCTAGGTCTGCAAGAGTTGCAATCACAGCTAAAGTTGTAGCAACCATGCTTACAAGTGTTGGTGTAGATAGACTCTTAACAATGGACCTCCATTCTGATCAAATACAAGGGTTTTTTGAGATACCAGTCGATAACATTTATGCTACTCCAGTTCTATTAGAAGACCTTGTGAAACAGAATCACGAGAATATGGTAATAGTATCACCAGATGTTGGTGGTGTTGTTAGGGCTCGTGCTTGCGCAAAGATATTGGGCTCAGATTTGGCAATTATTGACAAAAGAAGGCCAAAACCAAATGTCTCAGAAGTTATGAATATTATTGGTGATGTTCAAGATAGAACATGCATCATAATTGACGATATTGTTGATACAGCGAATACTTTGTGCGAAGCTGCCCTTGCCCTAAAAAAACGAGGTGCAAAAAAAGTAGTTGCTTACGCAACCCACCCTATATTTTCTGGCGACGCAATAAATTCAATCAATAATTCTGAACTTGATGAAATTGTAATTACTGATACAATTACGCTACATAAAAATGCACAAAACACTAAAAAAATCAGGCAATTATCAGTAGCGGGGTTATTAGCAGAAACTATAAGAAGAATTAGCCATGAAGACTCAGTTAGTTCCTTATTTATGGAATAGAAACTGTAATAAATGAATAGAAATTTAATTAGCTAATAGGCCTGGTCGCGGGTCTATTTTTATTTAGGAGTAGTTAACAATGAAGATTGAAATAAATGCAAAAATTAGAGAGTTGAAAGGTACGGGTGCGAGCCGCCGTCTTCGACATTCAGGAAAAGTCCCTGGAGTCCTATACGGTGGGAAAAATGAATCAACTAGCATAGAGTTAGACAGCAAAGAGCTGTTCATGCAATTCAAACATGAAGCCTTTCACGCTTCTATTCTTACTTTAAATTTAGATGGGAAAAAGGAGCCAGTCTTGCTTAGGGACTTCCAAATGCACCCAGTAAGAAATAATATTCAACATATTGACCTTCAAAGAATTGATGAGAATAAAAAACTAAGCGTTTCGATACCATTCCATTTCTTAAATGAAGAAATTGCGCCAGGCGTTAAACTAGAAGGCGGTATTGTTTCACATATTATGGTTGAAGTAGATATTTCATGTTTGCCTAAGGATTTACCAACCTATATTGAGGTTGATTTAATTAATTTAGCAATCGGCGACTCAATTCACCTGTCAGAAATAAAAGTGCCAGAAGGTGTTGAATTAACTAATTTATCTGAAGAAAATGATCCAATCATAACTTCTGTATCTAGGCCTAAAGTTGTTGTTGAAGAAGTTGTAGCAGCTCCTGAAGGTGAAGAAGGTGAAGAAGGTGAAGAAGGTGAAGAAGGTGCTGAAGGTGCTGAAGGAGACAGTTCTAGTAAGGATGGAGAAAATTCTGATGAGTCAAACAAAGACTCTAAAGAATAATCCTTTTATCAGAAATTTAATTTTAGGATTATATGGATTCTAATGGCTGGGATAAGGTTATTTGTCGGTCTCGGAAATCCTGGTGATAATTATCAAGCTACCCGTCACAATGCTGGTTTTTGGTGGGTAGATTTTGTTACTGAAAATCATCGTTTATCTTTAAAAAATAGCTCGAAATTCTATGGGTTATATGGAAAATATTCAGAAGATAGTGAGTACTTTTTTCTAAAACCAAATACGTTTATGAATGATAGCGGCAAATCTGTTGCTGCTTTATCCAAGTATTATAAAATTAAGCCAGAAGAAATACTCATTATTCATGATGAACTTGACTTGTCTCCAGGAAATACTAAGTTAAAGTTTGGTGGTGGGCATGGTGGGCATAACGGAATAAAAAGTATTTCTAGCTTACTTCAAACAAATAATTTTTGGCGCCTAAGACTCGGCATTGGGCATCCAGGAGAGAAAAGCTTGGTCCATGACTATGTTTTAAACAAACCCCAAAGATCTGAAAAAACAGCTATAGAGTCTACAATTTTTAATAGTTACAAAATTTTTTCACTACTAACAATAGGTGCTTTTGAAAAAGCAATGCTAAACCTTCACTCAAAATAATATATTAGGATTTAATCTATGAAATGCGGAATTGTTGGCCTGCCAAATGTAGGAAAGTCCACGTTATTTAATGCTATAACAAAAGCTGGGATTGATGCTGAAAACTACCCTTTTTGCACTATTGAGCCAAATATAGGCATTGTTGAGGTTCCCGACCTAAGAATTAAAGCTCTGCAAGATATAGTTTCCCCAAAGAAAACCCAGCCAGCCACCGTGGAGTTCGTAGATATTGCAGGCCTTGTCGCAGGAGCATCTAAAGGTGAAGGTTTGGGCAATAAATTCTTAGCTAATATAAGGGAAACTGATGCAATTATGCATGTTGTAAGGTGTTTTAGTGATGATAACGTTGTTCATGTTGGCGGTAAAGTAGACCCTTTATCAGATATTGAAATAATTAACACCGAGCTAATACTTGCTGATATGGAAACTTTAGATAAAGCAATTCAAAAAGAATCTAAAAAGTCTAAATCAGGTGATAAAGAATCGATAGCACTTCTTAACGTGTATAAAAAAGTTGAAGTAATTTTTAATGAAGGTATTTTAGCAATACATGTAGATTTAAATATTGATGAGTTGGTTTTAATTAAGCCGCTTTGCTTAATAACAATTAAACCAATGATGTTCGTTGCTAATGTTGATGAAAACGGCTTTAAAGGTAATAAGAATTTAGACGCGGTAATAGCTTATGCATCTAAAAGCAACATGCCCGTAGTGCCTGTAAGTGCGAAAATTGAATCTGATATATCCGATCTTGATGATGATGAAAAAGAAATATTCTTATCTGAAATGAGTTTAAATGAGCCAGGATTAAATCGTGTTATTCGCTCCACTTATAACCTACTTGGACTTCAAACTTATTTTACGGCAGGAATTGAAGAGGTTAGGGCTTGGACAGTTAAAACTGGTGCAACAGCACCTGAAGCAGCTGGAGTTATTCACACGGACTTTGAAAAAGGATTTATTCGAGCAGAAGTAATTTCATACAATGATTATATTGAGTGCAACGGTGAACAAAAATCAAAAGACTCAGGGAAGATGAGGCTTGAAGGAAAGGATTATGTAGTAAAAGATGGGGATGTGATGCATTTTAGATTTAATGTTTAATATTTTTGACTTTACAAGTTGAAAAAAAGTATAATCCACGTTATTTAAATCATATGGTGATGTAGCTCAGTTGGTTAGAGCGCAGCATTCATAATGCTGAGGTCGAGAGTTCAAGTCTCTCCATCACCACCATTTCTTAAAACGCTAACTGGTTTAATTAAAATTAATGAAGCTATTCCGAATTATTAAAAGTGTTTTATCCGCATTTTGTGGAATTCAATCAAACAATAATTTTTATAAAGATGATGAATTTATTGAAAAGAATGGAGTCAAGTATTTTCTAATTATTGGATTCGTTCTTGTTTTTATTTTGGGTCTTTTATTATTTTACTTAGTAAGTTTTATTCTTCAGTAATATTTTTTAAGTAAGTTTTTTTATAAGGTGTTCTTTCCTCTAACTCATTACTATATTCGTTAATTCTGCTACGTTCATCATTTAAAAAATTACTTATCGCATCTCTAAAATCAGGTTGAGCTATGAAATGATTAGAGTAAGTATCGAATGGTTTAAAGCCTCTAGCTAGCTTGTGTTCTCCCTGCGCACCTCCTTCAAAATATTTTATTTTTTTTTCGATACAAAATTCTTGTCCCTGGTAATAACATAATTCAAAATGTAGCCCAGAATAAAATTCCAGAGCTCCCCAATACCTTCCGTAAAGGGTGTCTTCGCCAATTATATTAAAAGCACTGGCTATTCTTATACCATTTTTTTTTGCAATTACTACCAACAGTTTATTTGGTATATTTTTAACTAATTCATAAAAAAAAGATTTTTTTAAATAAGGTGTGGAGTTATGTAATCGATATGTCTCACAGTAACAATCGAAAAAAAAATCTATATCTTCGCTATCAATATCTTCGCCTTGCTTTCGCTCTATAATAATTCCATTTTTTTCAATCTTTTTTCTTTCTTGTTTTATCTTCTTTCTTTTATTATGCGAAAGAGTTTGAAGAAATTCATCGAATGTTTCATATGAATTATTATTCCATTTAAATTGAACGCCCTTTCTTGATAGCCACCCCATTTCATTAAATAATTCATGATCTTTTTGGTTAGGAAATAAAATATGGCATGAAGATATTTTATATTCTACTAAAATCTTCTCAAGTGCCTTAATCATAGACTTCTTGACCTCAACATCATTTGCTAACACCCTGTTACCAGTGATTGGTGTAAAAGGGATAGCAGATATCATTTTTGGATAATAATTTAGACCATGTTGTTGAAAAGCATCCGCCCAAGAGTGATCAAAAACATATTCCCCATAAGAATGCTCCTTTAGAAAAATAGGCATAAACCCAACAATTTCATTATTATTTTTTGCGACAATAGGGAATGGAATCCAACCAGTATTTTCACCAATAGATTTTGATTTTTCCAAGGCTATAAAAAAATTTATATCTAAAAATGGTGAATTTATATCTAAGTGGTTAATTGATTTGTTTAGCTCACTAAAGCTAGAGCCTGAGATTATTTCTATCATGGAAAATTGAGTTTAATTCAAAGACAAAGAAATTAAAAGCTATAGTTTTTGCTTAATTGAAATTTCTTCTAGAGAGGCTGCTGGATTTTGTTTATTTTTATCCAAAGCTATGTCATTTGATTTTTGATCATATTTTCTTTCGAAGTCTTTTGCTAGTATTGCAATCTCATCTAAGGTTATAACATTATCATTGTCAATATCAACATCTCTAAACATTCTTGCAACCTGGGGTAGGCACTGAGTTACCTCAAAAACATCTAATGTCTTGTCTGCATCTGTATCGCAAGCTAGAAACCTTAGCTCAACACTATCGAGCATCGCCCTTCTCTTTTGCTCATAGATGGCATTATTCTTATCTTCAGCTCTTGAATATTCAGCCAAAGCATCTCGAATTTGATCTAAATCACTTAACTCATAAACAATTTCTGAATCAACTGTATTTAATTTATTCGACCTTACGTCTGCAAGAGCATTGCTTGAAATAAACAATACTAATAAAAATAACAGCTTATTTTTTAATTCAATAATCAAATATAAGTTTTCTTACTATTAAAGCGTGGATAGTTAGTGTGCTATTTAAATGTTAACGTAATATTACAAAATATACTAATATTGTAACAAGATTGTTACTATTAAATAAGGGTCATAAGAGTTAATATTATAAATGATTTATATTTGAGTATTTTATGAGCGAAAATCAACATATTCTTGCACTAATAGATGATGACCCCAAGATTCTGGATCTAACAGCTAAGTATCTAAGGGATCAAGAATTTACTGTACACACTGGGAAAAATGGTAAAGAGTTAGATGAGATTATAAAAAAATTTGCAGTCGATCTTATTATTCTTGACCTAATGATGCCTGAAGAGTCCGGATTGCAGATATGCCAACGCTTAAGAGTAAATGATGTTTTAGTGCCAATTATAATGCTTACCGCAAAGGGTGATGAGGTAGATCGTATAGTTGGCCTAGAAATGGGTGCTGATGATTACCTCCCCAAACCATTTAATCCCAGAGAATTATTAGCCAGGATTAATGCCATCATTAGACGCAAAGAAACATTTTCAAAAAAATTATCTACAAAATCAATAAAATTTGGTGATTTTCTTTTTAACATTCAAAACCGTAGCTTATCCAAAGATGGTAAAAGTATTTCGATTACAACAGGTGAGTTTAATTTATTAAAAGTTTTTACTGAGAGACCAAAACAGCCTCTATCAAGAGATCAAATAATGCAGTTGGCCAGAGGAAAAGAATTAGATGTTTTTGATCGAAGTATAGACGTTCAGATATCAAGAATAAGAAAGCTAATTGAAGATGACCCAAATAATCCAAAATATCTTCAGACTAAATGGGGTTTTGGTTATATTTTTAATCCTGATGGCGAATAAAAGTTGAATTTCTTACCAAAGAAGCTTTTATCTCGATTTGTTCTTCTTATAGCAACACTTTTAATTGTTAGCCAACTAGTATCACTTAAAATATTTGATAATTTTGAAAGAGAGCCGAGAGCAGAAGCACTTGCGCAAGAAATTATTACAATAGTGAATTTTACCAAAGCATCCCTTAGCGCAGCAGCCCCTTCAAAAAGAATTCAATTATTTAGAGAAATAAATGATATAGGTGACATCAAAGTATATGCTGCTTTCCCTTTTGAATCGATAGAGCCTATACCTGATGATCCATTCTTAAAATTAGTAGTTGAAAAAATAACTGCTAGAATTTCTTTAGGAAGCTTTGTTCTTATTAATCATTATGATATTCCTGGCGTATGGGTAAGTTTTGAAATTGATGGTGATATGTTTTGGGTCGTCGTTCCAAGACTAATAACTGATAGGCCTTTCCCTTGGCACTGGATTGGTTGGGGAATTGTAATCGCGATACTTGCAATTTCTGGCGCATATATCACAACAAAAAGAATTAGTCGGCCTATTAACAACCTAATAGATGCTGCTGATAAAATTAGAAATGGGCATAGTGTAGACAAGCTTCCTTTGGATAGTGTTACAGAATTTCGAGAACTTAGTGAGGCGTTTAATGAAATGGCTGAAGTTTTATCTAAAGTAAGTAAAGAAAGAAAATTTCTTTTAGCAAGTGTCTCTCATGACATTAGAACACCGCTAACAAGAATAAGACTTGCATCAGAAATGCTACCACCTAACTCATCTTCTCTCAAAGAAAGTCTTGAGGAAGACATAATTGAAATTAATGATATCTTGAATCAGTTTTTAGACTTTGCTAGGGGATTTCAAGATGAATCCAAAGTGCCTACCAATCTAGGTAGGCTATTAAAAAATATTCAGACTAAACATAAGCGAATGGGGCAAGCATTTACCCTAAAAAAGAAGAATATTAGAACAGATATTCCTAAAAAACTTTTTATCGACATTCGCCCAATAGCTTTTCAGAGGTGCCTTGATAATTTAATAAATAATGCATTTTTTTACTCAAAAGACAAAGTTATTTTAGAGGCTTCACTTCTTGAAGAAAGTTTTACAATATCTATTATAGATAATGGGCCAGGAATTCCTGAGGATCAAAAATCAAAACTACTTTTACCGTTTGAGAGGGTCGATGAAGCAAGAGGAAATGCAGGTGGAATCGGGCTTGGATTAACTATTGCTGATAGAATTGTAAAAGCCCATGATGGAAAATTAGAATTAATAAATCGCCCTGAAGGTGGTTTGGATGTAAAAATAACTATCCCAATCATCACTGCTTAAAGTTAATCAGCATTAAAGCTTACTTATTTAAACCAGTTAAGTTTACTTCTTAAGGTTACAACTGATCCAATAATAATTAAAGCGGGTGATTTTATTTTTGACTTACTTGTCTTAGATCTAATATTTGAAAGCTCCCCAATCAAAACTCTTTGTTTAGCTGTGGTTCCACTTTCAATAATAGCTATTGGCATTTTTTTTGTCATTCCATAATGTATAAGTTTTTTTACTAACTCATTTAAACTCAATAGTCCCATATAAACAACTAGAGTTTGATTTTCTACAATTAACTTTGGCCATTCAAAATCAATTGCTCCATCTTTAAGATGGCCTGTTAAAAATAAGCAACTTTGCGCATGGTCACGGTGTGTTAAAGGAATTCCAGAATATGAAGCAACTCCACTAGCAGCTGTTATTCCTGGAACCACTTGAAATAAAATTTTATTTTTCATTAGGCTTTCAATCTCTTCGCCACCTCTACCAAAAATAAAAGGGTCACCTCCTTTTAAACGTAAAACTTTCTTACCTTGCTTGGCAAATTTTACTAATAAACTATTAATTTTATCTTGACTTAATGTGTGTTGGTCTTGCTTCTTGCCGGCATAAACTAAATCTGCATCTCTTCTAACTAGCTCTAAAATATCCTTAGATACTAAATTATCATAAATACAAATATCACATTTTTGCATTAAGTGAAGAGCTCGAATTGTTAGCAAATCTCTTTCACCCGGACCGGCACCAACTAAAAAAACCTCACCAGTTTTTTTACTCTTCATTCCTAATAAGATCTTGTTAAATAATCTTAAATTTAATTTTTTAGGGAGTAGTATAAAGTTTTGTATATAGTCACTTTCAAAAAATTCTTCCCAGAAAATTCTCCTCTTAACCCCAGATTGAATTTTCTTTTTAACCATAGACCTCAAGTTACCGGAAAACCTTACTAATTCCGAATATGATTGTGGAAGTAGTGCCTCAATTCTCTCCCTTATCTTTCTTACTAAAACTGGTGCCTTTCCTCCGCTTGATATAGAAACCACCAATGAATCTCTTTCAACTATTGATCCCATTGTGAATGTACATAATTTAGGCTGATCTACTACATTGATAAGTATATTTTTTTGTTGGGCATAAGTTGATATTCGTTTATTTGTTTTAGCATTATTAGTTGCCGCAATTATTAAAATAGGAGTTTCTAAATCGCTCTCATTAAAACTTTTTTCCAATATTTTATAATCATACTCAATTAAAAGCTCTTTTAAATCCTTGCAAATTTGTCTTGAGATGACTGTTATTTTGGGGTCCGCCTTAATTAATAACCTTACTTTACGCAAAGCAATATCCCCTCCCCCTATAACGGTTACAGGTTTTTTTTTAAGATTTATAAATATTGGAAAGCTTTCCATTACAAAATGTTACTCTATTCAGCTATTTATATACAGTAGCAGTTAAAAAACCATTAAATAAAGCTATAATTACATTTTTTAAAACTATAATTTAAAAAGAGCACATGGGAAAAAAAGTATTTATCAAAACTTTTGGGTGTCAAATGAATGAATATGACTCTGAAAAAATTAATGATGTATTAGCAAGTAAAAATAAACTTGCTCAGACAACTGAACAAAAAGATGCAGATCTTATTGTTTTAAATACATGTTCAATTAGAGAAAAAGCTGAGGTTAAAGTCTATAGCGACCTTGGAAGAATACGTAAATTAAAAGAAGCTAATCCAAACTTAAGGATTGCAGTTGGTGGTTGTGTTGCAAGCCAAGAAGGGGCTAATATTATAAAAAAAGCTCCTTATGTTGATATAGTATTTGGCCCTCAAACGCTTCACCGACTCCCCGACCTTCTTAAAGCAAGAGAAGAAAATGGAAAGCCTCAAATAGATATATCATTCCCAGAAATTGAGAAATTTGATGATCTTCCCACATCAAGCTCTTCAGGTCAGTCTGCAATGGTTTCAATAATGGAAGGTTGCAGTAAATACTGCTCTTTTTGTGTTGTTCCGTACACTCGAGGTGAAGAGGTATCAAGACCTCTAAATGACATCTTAAAAGAAATTATAGCTAAAAATGTAAGTGAAATTACTTTGCTAGGTCAGAATGTAAATGCATATAGGGGCTTGATGGATAATGGACAGGTGGCCGACTTCGCGACCCTAATAGAATATGTTTCGGAAATAAGAGAAATTAAAAGGATTCGCTTTAGTACAAGCCACCCTAACGAAATGAGTGATGCTTTAATTGATTGTTTTAGCAATATAGATAAACTAGCTAAAATGATTCACCTACCAATTCAAGCAGGATCTGATAGTGTTTTGTCAGCAATGAAGAGAAACTATACAACCTTAGAATATAAATCTATCATAAGAAGATTGAGAAAAAAATGTCCGGATATATCGATTACATCAGATTTTATTGTTGGCTTCCCTACTGAAACCTTAAAAGATTTCAACGCAACTAAATCACTTATGAAAAAGTTAGAATTTGATTATTCTTACAGCTTTATTTATAGCCCTCGACCAGGAACACCTGCATCTTACTTAGAAGACTTAACTCCTCATGAAGAGAAATTAGTTCGCTTACATGAGTTACAAACAGAAAATATATCTCAAGGTGAAGTATTTACAAAAAAAATGTTAGGGACAACACAAAGAGTTTTAATAGACAGCCTGTCAAAAAGAAAACCTGGAGTATTTCTAGGTAAAACAGATAATAATAGAATAGTTGAAATTGAAGGCAATCGATCATTATTAAATAAATTTGTTAAAGTTAAAATTAATAAAATTTTAAATAAAAATATTCAAGGAATAATTTTTAATTAATGAAAAAAAGCTTACAACTCCCTGATGATGATAATTACAAACTCTCCAATTTATGTGGCTCTTTAGATGAAAATTTAAAACAAATTAGCACTGGCCTTGAGATTGAAATTAGCCGAAGGGGTTCAAGCTTTATTCTTAACGGGAATAAGAAAAATATAGTCCTTGGATGCCATTTAATAGAGAATTTTTATAATAAATCAACTAAGCCAATTAACCCTGAAGATATTCAGCTTAGCTTAGTTCAATTAAATAAAATAAACCTTTTAGATGAAAAAAAATCTCCACAACTTTTAACAAAACAAAATGAATTACAAGGCCGCACTCCTAGACAGATTGAATATCTGCAAAATATTCAACATCAAGATATTAATTTTGGAATAGGGCCAGCAGGAACTGGAAAAACTTATCTAGCTGTTGCATCTGCAGTTGATGCACTTAACCGTGAAAAAGTTAAAAGAATTATTTTGGTTCGGCCTGCTGTTGAAGCAGGAGAAAGATTGGGCTTTCTTCCAGGCGATTTAGCTCAAAAGGTTGATCCTTACCTCAGGCCACTTTATGATGCTTTATATGATCTTGCTGGATACGATAATGTTACAAAAATGTTTGACAAGGGGATTCTAGAAGTTGCTCCACTTGCATATATGAGAGGTAGGACTTTAAATAAAAGTTTTATCATTTTAGATGAGGCACAAAATACAACGCCTGAACAAATGAAAATGTTTTTAACTAGAATTGGTTTTGGAACAAAGACTGTAATAACAGGAGATGTAACGCAAATTGATTTAGCGAAAGGGCAATTAAGCGGATTAATTGAAATACAAAAAATTCTTAAAAAAATTAAAGGTATCGAATTTACTCAATTCACTGCAGAAGATGTAGTAAGGCATCCGCTAGTTCAGAAAATAATTATTGCATACGAAAAATATGAAAATATAAAGTCATGAAAATAATTTAATGCTACATACAAAAAATATTTCTATCTTTATCCAAGACACACTTCACAAGAAGAAAATACTAAAACTAAAAGATTGTAGAAAATGGTTAAGCTTTATTTTTTTAAAAAATTCAATTATTACAATTAGAATTGTTGACGAAAAAGAATCAGAATCTTTAAACTATACATATAGAAATAAAAAAAAATCTACTAATATTTTATCCTTCATAATTTCTGAAAATCCTCTAATAGGCGATATTATTCTTTGTCACCCAGTCATTAAAAATGAAGCTAGAAATCAAAATAAAAAAATTCTTTCACATTATGCTCATCTTTTAATTCATGGCTATCTCCATCTTTTAGGCTATAGTCATGATAAAGAATTAGATGCAGATATAATGGAGAAAAAAGAGATTCAAGTTTTAAAAAAAAATGGATTTCAAAGTCCTTATTAAATAGTTAAAATTTATTATATGAAAAAGAAAAAAACTGAGCTTATAAAGCAAATAAAAAATTATTTGCTCAAGCCAAAAGATAAAGATCAACTCTCAGATATTCTAAAATCTGCATTCGATAAGAATATGATGGACTCAGATGCTTTAATGATGCTCGAAGGTGTTTTAAATGTATCTGAAATGCATGTGAGGGACATAATGATTCCTAGATCACAAATGGATGTTATCGATGTTTCAAAAAAAATTGAAGAATTTATACCTTTTGTGATCGAGACAAGCCACTCACGCTTCCCTGTAATCGAAGAAAATGTTAACAATGTTATTGGGATTTTACTAGCTAAAGATCTTTTAAGGGTTAACTCTGGCGAAGAATTTGAGGTTCGTGACAACCTGAGGCCAGCAATATTTGTTCCAGAATCAAAACGTCTTAATATTTTACTTAAAGATTTTAGAACCAATCGAAATCATATTGCAATTGTAGTTGATGAATACGGTGGCGTTGCTGGCATGGTAACCATTGAAGATGTATTGGAGCAGATTGTGGGTGATATTGAGGATGAGTTTGATTACGATGAGACCGAGGATAATATCATTCAAGAACAAGATAGGAAGTTTAGGGTAAAAGCTAGCACTGAAATATCAGATTTTAATAATTATTTTGCCACAGAGTATAGTGATGAGGAATTTACAACAATTGGTGGTTTAATTACTCAAAAATTTGGCTACCTTCCACAAAGAAATGAAAAAGTTTCGTTTGATGGGTTTGATGTTGAGATTCTAAGGGCTGATAGCCGCCAAATTCATTCTATTTTAATCAGTATTAACTTAATAACCCCCAAGAATTAGATTTTTTTGAACTAACTACCAATAAAAATACTCATAAGAATAACTTTAAAAAATAGAGATAAATATGAAATATTTAATAGCAGTTCTTTTTCTTTTTACTTATGCGCTATCCTTTGCAAACCATCATGAAGAGGGTGAAAATTCAATTGAGAAGCCAATTATGACTGAACTTCCAACAATGGATATCAGATTTGTAGAGAAAATTGGAATTCTAACTCCGGATGAAATTATTATGATCTTAGGTGAGCCAGCCAAAAGAATAGAATTAAAAATGAAATCAAGCAATGATGTGATTGCAAGGACTTGGTATTACCATAATATTAATACCGATGAAAATGGCAATTACTTCCCAACAACGGAATTAGATATCGTAGATGGCTATGTTGAATCTGTTGTATTTATGAATGAAGTTGATGAAACAACCACTATTGAAGCAAAAAAATATGATGTTGAAAGGCCTAGTAGCATTTTCTAGGCTAGTCGTTAAGCTTTATTAAAGTTAAAGTGCTATTTTGCTTATATAAAAAACAGTTTATTCATGATCTTCCAACTTATTCTGCGTAAATACTTAATACCTTTTTTACTGGGTGCACTCTCAGTTCTCGCTTTTGCACCTTTTAATTTCTACCCACTCATATTCTTATCGATTATTGGGCTTCTTTATATAACAAATCAAAATGAATCAGCAAATATAGAAAGCTTTACTTTTGGAAGTGGTTTTTTTATTGTTGGTATTTATTGGATTTATATTTGCTTACAACAATTCGGAGGAATGCCTTCTTTTTTAGCTTTGGGTTCAACATTATCCTTATGCTTATTTCTTGCCCTTTTCTTCTTGCCCTTTTCTTTATTTAGTCAATATAAAAATACTCTATTCTTTATTCCAGCCTTTTTTACCTTAATTGAATTATTAAGAAGTGTCATTTTTACGGGGTTTCCATGGCTCTCACTTGGTTATACTCAAGTACCGCATAGCCCCTTAGTAGGATTTTTACCAATCCTTGGTATTCATGGAATTTCATTTTTAGTTGTACTCTCATCTGTTTTAATTTTTCAATTATTTAGAAAAAATTCAAATAAACTATACTTAATAATTGTTTTTATTCTTATTTGGGGGGGTGGGCAATTTCTTAAAAAAATTGAGTGGTCAAAGCCTTTAGGCGAAAGTGTAAGCACTTCATTAATTCAAGGTAATATTTCTCAAGATAAAAAATGGGATAGTGATATGGTCGATGAATCTCTTGATCGCTATCAGAAACTAATACTTGAGAATAATGCTTCTTTAATTATTCTTCCTGAAACCTCTATTCCAATTGAGGCAAATAAAATACCTAAAAAGTTTATAAAAAAATTAAAAGATCATATTGCACATAATGATGGACATATTATTTATGGAGCCATTGAGTCGAATATGGGCAGGTACTATAATTCAGCATTACTTATAGGACAAAATTCTAAACAGATTTATCGTAAAAACCACCTTGTTCCATTTGGTGAATTTATACCCTTTGAAAAATATCTAGGGTATGTCTATCAAAATTGGCTTAATATTCCTTTCACTAATTTAAGCAGAGGAAAGCAAAAATCAATAGCCTTATTTAAAATAAAAGATTTGAATTATGCAATAAATATTTGTTATGAAGACGTATTTGGCAATGAGATTGCTTGGCATAATAAATACACAAGCGAGCCTAATGTTTTGGTTAATATAAGCAATGATGCTTGGTATGGTAAATCCATTGCAGCTGAGCAACATTTACAAATCTCTCAAGCAAGAGCAATTGAAAATAAAAAGATGATGATAAGATCTACCAATACTGGTGTAACTGCTTTTATTGACAGAGATGGTAGGCTTATAAAGAAATTACCGCAATTTACCTCTGGCAGCCTTAGGCATGATGTCCAAGGATATATTGGAGCTACCCCTTACATGTTGTTCAATAATTTTACAATTTATTTCTTATGTATTTCAATCTTATTACTATATTTTAGATTGGGTATATTCAAAATTATTAAAAAAATATTTTTGAAATAAAACGGTTGTTATTACCTAATTCTTTGATGTGCTTCAAAAAAGCAGTAAAATGCAAGCTAATTAAAAAACATAAAATATGAAACTTACTTTCCAAGAAATTATTTTAAATCTTCAAGAATATTGGAGCAATAATGGGTGTGCCATAATTCAACCATACGATATGGAAGTTGGTGCTGGAACGTCACATACAGCTACTTTTCTTAGATCTATTGGTCCTGAGCCATGGAAAGCTGCCTATGTGCAACCCAGCAGAAGACCGAAAGATGGTCGCTATGGGCAGAATCCAAATAGACTTCAGCATTACTATCAATTTCAAGTAGCATTAAAGCCCTCACCTGAAAATATAGTTGATTTATACATGAAGTCTTTAGAAAACCTTGGATTTGATCTAAAAAAGAACGATGTTAGATTAGTAGAAGATAACTGGGAAAATCCAACTTTAGGTGCCTGGGGCTTAGGGTGGGAGGTTTGGCTTAATGGTATGGAGATTACCCAATTTACTTATTTTCAACAAGTGGGAGGCATTGCCTGCAAACCCATTACTGGAGAAATTACGTATGGGCTAGAAAGATTGGCAATGTATATTCAAGATGTAGATAGCATCTACGAAATACAATGGACTAAAGGTTTAAAATATGGAGATGTATTTCTTCAAAATGAAATTGAGCAAAGTGCTTACAACTTTGAGCATAGTGATTCAGAATTTTTACTTACCGCTTTTTCATCACATGAGCAACAAGCGAGCTACCTAGTTAAAAATAATTTAGCCCTTCCTGCTTACGAGCAAGTTTTAAAAGCAGCTCATACATTTAACTTATTAGATGCTAGAGGGGTTATTAGCGTAACTGAAAGGGCTGATTTTATAGGTCGTATAAGAGTTATTTCACGCTTAGTGGCTAATTCATATTTAGAAAGTAGAGAAAAATTAGGCTTTCCTCTTGCAGACTCAAAGCATGCAGAGGAAGTTATAGTATCTTTAAACTCCAAAAGAGAAAAAAATTGAAATTAGATACATTACTTATTGAATTCATTACTGAAGAATTACCGCCTATGTCGCTTAAAGAGCTAGGTGAAAAATTTGGACAATTAATTGCAGAAGGCTTACAAAAACAAAACCTTATCAAAAATCATGAAATAAGAGTCTTCTCAACACCTAGAAGGCTTGGGGTTAAAATATTAAATGTTGCAGAAAAAAGTGAAAATCAAAAAAAATTAATCAAACTTATGCCAGATAAAATTGGCTTTGATGAGGAAAGTATTCCCACAAAAGCTTTGATGAAGAAACTTCAATCTCTAAATGAAACTGATGAAGCTATATCAAGAATAAAAAAAGAAGATGAGAGCGGTCAGAAAATTTTATATCTTGAAAAAGATATTGAAGGAATAAGCCTTGAAAATATATTATCTGAAATAATCGATAATTGTATTAATCATCTACCTATTAAAAAAATGATGTCTTATCAATTAGAGGATGGTTGGACTTCTGTAAATTTTGTAAGGCCAGTAAAAAATTTACTCGTACTCCATGGTAAAAAAATATTAAAGGTATCATCGCTTGGTTTGGAAGCCAATAACAAATCATTTGGACATCGTTTTGAATCTAAAGAAGAAATATTAACCATCGATCATGCAGATAATTATGAAAAAATATTATTAGAAACTGGTCGAGTTATCCCAAATTTTGACCAAAGAAAAGAAAAAATATATAAAGATTGTATTTTTGCTGCTGAATCATTCAAAGATAAACTTCATATCATTGATGATGAAGCTTTATTGAATGAGGTTACTGCTTTGGTTGAAATGCCCAATGTATTAACTGGTTCATTTGAAGATAGATTTCTAAAAGTTCCCCACGATTGTCTTATTTTAACTATGAAAGCCAATCAAAAGTATTTTCCATTATTTGATAAGCACAATCTTCTAACTAATCACTTCATAATAGTTTCAAATATTACGCCAAAAGACTCAACAAAAATTATACAGGGTAATGAAAAAGTTATCAGGCCTAGACTTGCTGATGCTGAATTCTTTTTCGAACAAGATAAAAAACAATCGCTTAAATCTCTTTCGAAAAAACTTAACTCTATTGTTTATCATAATAAATTAGGTACTCAAGCAGAAAGAGCTAGCAGGGTCGCAGTGCTATTAAAATATATTACAGAGGTACTTAACTTTAAAATAGATGTCGATTATAAAGATTTTGCATTAATGTCTAAGGCAGACCTCTTAAGTCTTATGGTCGGTGAATTTCCAGAGTTACAAGGCATAATGGGTGCAATATATGCTTCTGAAGAGGTTGAGTTTAAGGATATAGCGTCAGCGATTGAAGACCATTACAAACCAAGATTTTCAGGTGATTCATTGCCAAGGGATTCATTTGGTGACTATGCTGCAATAGCAGAGAAATTTGAAACTTTAATTGGATTATTTTCAATTAATGAGCAACCAACTGGTGATAAAGACCCATTCAGCTTAAGAAGAAATGCTATTGGGGTGATACGAATAATAATAGAAAAGAATATTGCACTTAATTTTTCAGATTTAATTGATAAGCATATGCCAAAAGATAAAAAAGAAGCAGGGGATAGTTTAAAAACTTTTATTTATGAAAGATTGTCAAATTATCTTAAAGATAAAAATTTCACTTCAAATGAGGTGGATGCTGTCATCTCTTCAAGACCTTGTTACCTAAATGATATTATTAATAAATTAGAAGCTATTAAGAAATTTAGTGGCTTAGATCAATGTAAAAATCTTGCTTCAGCAAATAAAAGAGTGTCGAATATACTTAAAAAGTTTACTGGCTCAATTGAAAAAATAGATGAATCACTTTTAGAAGAGGTTGAAGAAATTCAACTCTTTAAAACTATAACCAAGCTTAACCCTGTCATAATTGAGGCCTTAAATAAAAAAAATTTTATAGGGGCTTTAAATTCATTAGTTGATTTAAAAGAACCTATTGATCAATTTTTTGAGAATGTGATGGTTAATTCTGATAATGAAAAAATAAAAACTAACAGGCATAATTTACTAAACCAACTACATATCTCCTTAAATAGTGTGGCTGATATTTCTAAATTAGCTAATTAAATAAATGAAACTTGTTATCTTAGATAGGGACGGAGTAATAAATCAAGATAGTATTCATTACATAAAAAATCCCAACGAGTGGATTCCTATTCCAGATAGTCTTGAATCGATTGCCCGATTAAATCAACATGGGTTTAGCGTTATTATTGCAACTAATCAATCAGGAATAGGTAGGGGTCTATTTGATATTGAAACAATGAATGCAATTAATAAAAAAATGTTAGGTTTGCTTAGTCAGGTTGGTGGTCATATTGATGCTATTTTTTACTGCCCTCATACTGATGATGAAAATTGTAAATGCCGAAAACCTAAAACTGGAATGCTTGAAGAGATAAGTGCTCGTTTTAACACTAATCTAAAAAATATTCCTGCTATTGGCGATGCACGCCGAGATTTGGAAGCTTATCAATCTATTGGGGCCCAACCTATTCTAGTTAAAACCGGAAAAGGTAAAGAAACACTCGAAAATAAATTATATCCAAAAAATACATGGGTTTTTAATAACCTCTCAGAAGTAGTTGATAAGATACTTAAAAAATAAATGATTTTATTAAGATCTTTCATTTTTCAAATAGGTATGTGGGCTTTCACAATTCCCTTCACATTACTTACAATCCTAACCTTCCCTCTCCCAGCAATTACCAGATATAAATTTATCTCATTATGGGCTAAGGCAATGTTATTTTGGCTTAAGGTATCTTGTAAAATTGTTTTTAAAGTGAATGGTCTTGAAAATATACCGAAAAAACCATTTATGATTTTATCTAAACATCAGTCAGCTTGGGAAACTCTTGCTTTTCAAAAAATCTTTCCCCCACAAGTTTGGGTCCTTAAAAGAGAGTTATTATGGATTCCTTTTTTTGGCTGGGGATTAGCTATGACTTCACCTATCGCAATAAATAGAAAAGCAGGGAAAAAAGCTTTAGAGCAAATGCTCAGACAAGGTATTGATAGGATAAATAAAGGATTTTGTATCGTTGTTTTTCCAGAAGGGACACGAATTAAACCAAAAGAAATAGGTAGATATCATATTGGTGGGGCTTGGTTAGCGAAAAAAGCTAAGATAAATATTGTCCCTATAGCACATAATGCAGGTCATTTTTGGCCTAAAAATTCACTCATAAAGAATCCAGGTGAAATTACCGTATCAATAGGTCCGACTATATATACATCGAGTATTACGTCAGAAGAAGCAAATAAATTTGCTAAAAAATGGATAGAGTCAGAGATGTTAAATATAAATGTTTAATCTAATTAGCACCAAACAATTAAGGCTTCATGATGACTCATACATTAACTATGAATTAATAAAAAAGCATAGGCGGACTATCAGTTTAAAAATAACCCCTAAAGGACTTATTGTTAATGCGCCAATCTTAATGACAAATTATAAGATTGATCAATTACTTCAAAAAAAATCTAAATGGATTCAAAAAAAATTATTACTAACACTTCACAATGAAGAGCCCTTTGAGATACATAATGATATGAAATTTAAAATTTTTGACAAAGAACTGATAATTTCATTAAGAGAAGGTAAAAATAATATATCTATAGAGGGGGATCAATGCTCCATAAGTTTCAAAAAAATTTCAGATCATATTAAATTAAAAAAATTTTTCCAAATATGGATAAAAAAATACGCCCTGAATTATTTTATTCCAAGGGTCGCGAGATTATGTAGAGAAAACAATTTAACAGTGCAGGCCACATTAATATCGAATGCGAAAACTAGATGGGGGACTTGTAACAGTAGAAAAGAAATTAGACTAAACTGGCGATTAATTCAAGCACCCCCATTTGTAATTGATTATGTAATATGCCACGAATTATCACACTTAAAATTTATGAATCATTCAAGTGATTTTTGGCAGCAAGTCCACTTATTATTTCCAAAATATAAAAAAGCAGAATTGTACCTAAAACAAAATGGATTTAAGCTTTATAGGATTGGCTAAATCAACTTTTCAATATCTTCAACGATTAATTGAATCTCTGAGCCATATGAATGACGAACCCTAATTTCCCCCTTCTTATCTAATAAATATATGCCAGATGAATGATCAATCGTGTAAGAGTCTCCTTGAATAACCTTTTTTCTGTAAACCTTATACTGCTGAGTAATTTTTTCAATATTCTCTATAGTGCCGGTAAGACCAATAAATGAAGAATCAAAAGAAGGTATAAATTTCCCTAATAACTCTGGTGTATCTCTCTCAGGATCAAGTGAAATAAATAAAACTTCTAATTGATTTGAATTTTCCCCGAGCCTTGATTTAATATCTTTAAGCTCGACCATTGTCGTAGGACATATATCAGGACAACTAGCAAAACCGAAAAAAATTGCTACTACTTTACCTTTAAAATCTTTAATATTTTTTTCTTCGCCTTTATGGGATGTCAGCTCAAAATGAGAATCTAATTCATATTTTGTGAAATCTGAGCCATGAAAAACCAAATTATTGTCCGAACAAGACAATAAAGTAGATAATAGTAGTAAAATAACAAAAAATTTATTCATGTATAGTTTCTTAAAAGTTGAAATTCATTTTATCATGCTAACTAACAGTCGTTCAGGATATCCTGAGATAGGACAAAGAAATTTATTAAAAGTTTAAAGGGGCATTATGGCAATACCACAGACAATGGAAGATCGTGATGGATTTATCTGGTTTAATGATAAATTTGTGCCTTGGCGTGAAGCAAAAACGCACGTACTTACCCATACACTTCACTATGGCTTAGGTGTTTTTGAAGGTGTAAGGGCTTACGAAACAAAAAAAGGTCCTGCCATTTTTCGATTACAGGATCATACAAAAAGATTATTTAATTCTGCCCATATAGTAGGGATGAAAATACCTTTTACTCCTGCTCAAATAAATCAGGCTCATAAAGACTCAATTAGCAAAAATAATTTAAAGTCTGGTTACATCCGACCTATGGCATTTTATGGTGCTGAAGCAATGGGTATTTCTGCAAAAGAATTGTCGACAAATGTAATAGTCGCCGCATGGAGTTGGGGGGCTTATATGGGGCAAGAAGCTCTTGATTCTGGCATTAAGGTTAAGACATCATCTTTATCTAGGCATCATGTAAATAGTACAATGACAAAAGCCAAGGCTAATGGAAATTATATGAATTCTATATTAGCGCACCAAGAGGCAACTAATGATGGCTACGATGAGGCATTATTGTTGGATATCCAAGGTTTTATTGCTGAAGGAACTGGAGAAAATATTTTTATAGTAAAAAATGGTGAGTTAATCACGCCCACCTTAACTAGTGCTTTAGAAGGTATCACAAGAGATACGGTCATGACTATAGCTAAAGGGTTGGGTGTTAAAGTGACTGAAAAAAGTATCACGCGTGATGAGGTATACACTGCTGACGAGGCATTCTTTACTGGGACTGCCGCGGAGGTTACCCCTATCAAAGAACTTGATGGAAGGCTTATCGGAAAAGGTACAAAAGGTCCTTTAACTGCAGAAATACAAACAATCTATTTCGATACGGTTAAAGGTGATAATCCAGATTACGAGCATTGGTTATGCTATGTTGATTAAGAATAACTAATTCCAACTGTCAAAATAACTAAATTTAAAATCTGAATTTATAAAAATAGATCTAATAATTTCTTCCATTTCCCGATTAACACTATTCGTTGAAATTGAATTACTCTTCTCTTTTGATTTATTTTGTAAAGAAAACTTTTCTAATTCATTCTTTACCTGTTTAGCTACAGCTAAGCCCGTATCAATTATTTTTACTTCAGGCCCCATTATATTTTCAATTATATTTCTAATAAAAACATAATGAGTGCAGCCTAGAACAATTGTATCGACTTTTCTTTCAATTAATGGATCCAAATATTTTTGGATTAAATTTTTTATAGATAAATCATCAATTCTTCCTAGCTCTATAAGCTCAACCAAGCCAGGACAAGGCTGCGTATAAAACTCAATTTCTCCGGAATAAGTTTCTAGTAATGCAGAAAATTTTGCACTCTCCAATGTACCGTTAGTAGCTAAGATACCAACTTTCTTACAGATAGTGGCTTTAGTAGCTGGCTTTATTGCGGGCTCCATACCGATAATTGGAATTTGATATACCTGACGAAGTTCTTGGATGGCCGCTGCAGTAGCAGTGTTGCAGGCAACTACAATTACTTTTGCAAATTTTTTATTAATTAAATAATCGATAGCAACTTTAGACCTTTCTAAAACCACATCATTACTTTTTATTCCATATGGTGCATATAAGGAATCAGCTACATAAGCTAAACTTTCATTAGGAAGCAAGCATTGAATATGGCGCATTACAGATATCCCCCCTACTCCGGAGTCAAAAATTCCTATTGGATGTGTATTTTTCATTATATTGCTAATTATAGAGATAAAAATAATAAATAAAGTAGGTTAATGTAGAATAATATAATGGAAAATTATGGCAAATAGGCTAACAAAAATATATACGCGGACTGGTGACCAAGGTGAAACTGGACTTTCTGATGGATCTCGAGTGGATAAATTTCATGCTCGCATTGAGTCCTTAGGAAATATTGATGAGTTAAACTCAATTATTGGAATTATTCTTACAGAAAAATTACCAGATGATAAGAAAGTTATTCTTAATAAAGTACAGCATGATTTATTTGATATTGGTGGAGAACTATCAATACCAAATCATATAAAAATAGATGATAAAAAAATTGATTTTATTGAAAGTAGTCTTGATGATATGAATCACGAACTAAGGCCATTAAAAGAATTTATTTTACCTGGTGGCTCCAAAGCTTCTTCCTATTGCCACTTGGCAAGAACCGTATGTAGGAGGTCTGAAAGGAGTTTATTTAGCTTAGCTCAAACTGATAAAGTAAATGAAGCCTCTCTTAAATATATCAATCGTCTATCCGATATGCTCTTCGTATTAGCTAGATTTTTAAATAAAATTAATCATTTCAATGATGTTTTTTGGGAAAAAGATATCTAATAATCATAATTCATGAATAGTAATCTACTGCAGGTCTTTCAAGAGAAAATTCATTCATTTTTCAAATCGAAAAGAATTAATCACGCATTAATTAGTGATTCAGCTTTAAATACAGTCAAAATCCTTAAAGAAAATAACTATGATGCTTTTATAGTAGGTGGAGCGATTCGTGATATTTTAATGGGGTACAAGCCTAAAGACTTTGATATCGCCACTAATGCAACTCCAGAACAAGTAAGGTTAATTTTTAAGAAATCAAGAATTATTGGGAGAAGATTTAGACTTGTTCACGTAATTTATGGTCGAGAGATTATCGAAGTCTCAACATTCAGAGCTAAACCTCTACAAAAAATACAAATGTCGAATGGAGTTTTAAAAGATAATGAGTACGGCTCCATAGAGGAAGATGCCGAAAGAAGGGATTTCACCATTAACGCACTTTATTACGATGTTGAAAATAAAAATTTAATTGATTTCTACGGTGGATTAAGAGACATTCAAAATAATCAATTACGCATTATTGGCAAGCCCAAATTGCGATATAAGGAGGATCCAATTCGAATCTTGAGAGCTATTCGTTTCGCAGCAAAATTAAAAATGGAAATTCATAGTGAAACTCTAAATGAGATAAGAAACTCAATAAATCTCCTTAAGTCTGTTCCTTACTCTCGTTTATTTGATGAAGTTATGAAGTTTTTTTTAACAGGCCACTCTCAACAAAGTATGGCGCTATTTAAAAAATATAATTTAAGTAGTATTTATTTTCCATCTTTAGAAAATAATAATAAGATTTTTACTGATTTTCTATTGCAAGCCCTTATAAATACTGATCATAGAATTAAGAATGATCAATCTATAAACCCAGGTTTTTTATTGGCAGTTTTCTTATGGCATGATGTTGATGAGCTGTACAAAAAATATAAAAAAAAATTCCCTCACCCTTCTTTAGCTCTTAATAAAGCAATTAATGATGCTCTTCTAAAACAAGCAAGGATTTTTCCAGTACAAAAAAGGTTCGCAGTAACAATGAGTGAGATTTGGAGGCTTCAACCAAGATTTAACAGTACGTCATCAAAAAAAATCTATAGGCTTTTAAGTCATCCAAGGTTTAGAGCCTCATATGACTTTTTATTGCTTAGGTGCCAAGCTTTAGAAATTTCAACATCTGAAGGTTTATGGTGGACCAAATTTATTGAATCAAATAAAAAGAACCAAGATTTACTTATTTCTAATAAAAAAAATTGGAATAATGAGTAATATTTTTATTGCTTTAGGGAGCAACTTAAAAAACCCAAAAGAACAGGTTGAAGGTGCGATCTTATCTATAAAAAAAATAGATGGGGTTAAAATTTTAAGTAAATCGAATCTATACGAAACTCCACCTTTTGGAATCTTAGACCAGCCTAACTTCGTTAATGCTGTTATAAAGATTGATTCGAATCTTAGCCCTTATGTGCTTCTTAACAAACTTTTAAAAATTGAAAATATCGCTGGCAGAATTAGACTTGATAGAAATGGGCCAAGAACCTTAGATTTAGATATCCTCTTGTTTGATAATTTAATTTTAAATGACAAAAATTTAATTATTCCTCACCCAAGGATGCATGAGAGGCTTTTTGTATTGCTGCCATTAAAAGATATTGATGAAAATATTGTGATTCCAAATCATGGATCAATAAAGCATATAATAAAAAAACTTACCCCAGTAAATATTAATAGGATTAAATAGTTTGAATATTTTTGACAAATACCCGTACATTGTTATTGAGGGCCCAATAGGATGTGGAAAATCAACCTTAGCTAAACTTTTATCCAATGAATTTGGCGCTAATATGTTTACCGAGAAAGCAGATCGAAATCCTTTTCTGCCAAAATTTTATGAAGATATGAAACATTACGCTTTATCGACCCAGCTTTTTTTTCTTTTTCAGCGAGCTGAGCAAATTAACGAGCTTAATCAACAAGATTTTTTTAAAAGCGGAATAATTTCTGACTTTTTTCTACAAAAAGACCCTATCTTTGCAAATCTTAATTTAGATAATGAGGAGTTAAAACTATATACCCAAATTTATAACTACCTTCACCCCAAAACTCCTACTCCAGACTTAGTTATATATCTTCAAACACCCGTTGATCTTCTGAGGAAGCGAGTAGAAAAAAGAAACATATCATATGAACAAAAAATTTCTACTGAGTATTTAGAAAAAATAGCAGAGTCTTACAGTAACTATTTTCATAATAATCATCAATCTAGAGTTTTAATCGTCAATAATGAAAATATTGACCTATTAGAAGATAAATCATCATTAAACATACTTATAGACCGAATTAACCAAATTAATAGTATAAGAGAATTTTTTAATCCAATATTAATGTAATTATGAGTAATCTAACAAAATTATTTAGCAAAAAAAATATTGCCATTATCACTTGTTATGATGCTTCTTTCGCATCTTTTTTATCTAAAACTAATTGTGATGCTCTCTTAGTTGGAGACTCTTTGGGAATATTAATCAAAGGCCAATCATCAACGCTTGAAGTAAGAATGAGTGAGGTTTTATATCATACTGAATCTGTTAGAAAGGGAGCGCCGCTAATGCCGATAATTAGCGATATGCCAATTAATTCATTTTCTGATAAATACATGGCATTAAAGAATGCAAAATTACTTATTAATGCAGGCGCAGATATGGTAAAAATCGAGGGTGAAAACGATATCATTGATGTTGTTAAACATTTAAGTGCCAACAAAATCTTAGTATGTGGGCACATAGGTTGCATGCCTCAAGTTAATAAAATTAAAAATCTACAGCATGCAGATTTACTTACTAAAGCAAAAAATCTTGAAGAAGCAGGTTTAAAAATGCTTGTCATGTCAATGACCTCAGAATCAGATGATCAAACTATTACTAATCAACTATCAATTCCGACTATAAGCTTTAGGTCTTCTCCTTTTTGTAATGGAGAAGTTGAAGTTCTATATGACTTAATCGGAATTTCATCAGCCCCTATCTTAAATCCCCTAAAAGAAACTGGGAAAATAGAACATCTGACCATGCTTGATAAAATAGAAAATTTTATTAAAGAAATTCATACGCGTAAGAATTAATGAAAATAATTCGATCTCCATCAGTGCTAAGAGAGAATTTAAATAATCTCGAAAATATATCTTTGATTCCAACTATGGGCAACTTACATGAGGGACATTTATCTTTAATAAAAGAGGCAAAAAAACTATCTAAAAATATTGTCTTGACCATTTTTATTAACCCCATTCAGTTCAACTCGAAGCATGATCTAGAAAATTATCCAAAAACTTTAAAACAAGATATAGGTCTATTAAAAGATATTGGAGTAGCTATACTATTTACTCCCTCCACAAAAGATATCTTCCCCAAAAAAATAAATCTTTCTTATAAGATGCCAATTATTTCTAATGAATTATGCGGTAAAACCAGAACAGGTCATTTTAAGGGAGTGATTACAGTTATTGATAGACTGTTTACTTTAATAAAGCCATCGTATGCCATTTTTGGGAAAAAAGATTATCAGCAGTTATATTTAATTAAAAAATTTGTCTTTGACTCTAGATTGCCGATAAAAATTGTAGGTGCTCCAACCATTAGAGACATAAATAATCTTGCTCTGAGCTCTAGAAATAGTCTTCTTAATGATAAAAATGTTAATAATGCGGTGGGGCTATATAAAAACCTTAAAAAATGTGCTGAATCTGTATTAAATGGTTTAAATATTCATGATGCTGAACTTATTGCTAAAAAAGAATTAACTAAAGAAGGCTGGAAAATAGATTATTTCGAAATAAGAAGACAAACTGACCTAAAAAAACCAAGCGATATTGACTCAAAACTAGTAGTGCTAGGTGCGGGATTTTTTGGGAAGGTCAGGTTGATCGATAATATAGAATTTTGCATCCCCTCCACTATCTGACTATAATGTCACGATTAAAACTAATATTTAACTAACATGCAAAGAATAATGCTCAAATCTAAACTGCACCGAGTTTCAGTAACTCACTCAGAACTTGAATATGAAGGTTCATGCGCAATTGATGTGTCACTTCTAGAAGCTTCGAACATAAAAGAATATGAGCAAATATCAATTTATAATATATCTAATGGGCAACGCTTTACAACGTATGCAATTCAAGCCGAAAAAGATTCAGGGATTATATCCATCAACGGTGCAGCAGCTCATAAAGCAGATCCGGGAGATAAGTTAATTATTGCTACATTTGCTAATTACAATGAGATAGAGCTTGGGAAATACCAACCCTTGTTAGTCTACGTTGATAATCAAAATAAAATTACCATAACCAAAAACTCAATTGCAATACAGGCAGCATAAGCTAAGAGCAATTGATCTCAATTTCCAATATTAAAAAAAATGTATTAAGTGCCTTAGAGGATATTAAAGCATTTGATATTGTTTCTATCGACATTAGGAAACAAGCATCGATCGCAGATTATATTATTATCGCAAGTGCGAACTCATCAAAACAAGCAAAAGCCCTAGCTGATAACATAAAAGACAGGATGCAAAAAATAGATATTCCCTTAATCGGAATTGAAGGAGAATCTGGAAGTGAATGGGTTTTAGTGGATTTGGGTGATATTATTATTCATATAATGACGCCCACATCAAGAGTACATTTCAATTTAGAAGAACTTTGGGTATCTGATACTTAAAAAGAGATTCACAGTTTGAATATAAAAATTATTTCAATAGGAAACAATCCCCCCAAATGGGTTCAAGATATCTTAGTTAAATATACTTCAAGATTTGATGCTCATTTTAAAATTGAATTAATTGAAATAAAATCAGAAAAAAACTTTAAATCACTGGAGTATAAAAAAAAACAAGAAGCTGAAAAAATCCTTAAATTTATCGGTTCTGATTTTATTATCTCACTTGATGAACATGGGTCATCTTGTACCTCAAAAGGTATTTCAGAAAAATTGTCTAACTGGATGCAAAACTTTTCTAATATAGCTTTTATAATTGGTGGTGCGGATGGCTTAGATAAAAAAATTATAGAAAAATCAAATTGGGTTTGGAGCTTATCGGAGCTTACACTTCCGCACAATCTAGTAAAAGTTATACTAGTGGAGCAAATTTATAGAGCATCAACAATATTAAATAATCACCCCTATCATCGTGAATAATAAAATTAATAATAGTCTGGTATGGCTAAGAAGGGATCTTAGGCTATACGATCATAATGCTCTTTTCCAAGCCCTAAAAAATTCAAGAGCAGTATATTGTTGTTTTATTTTTGATATTAAAATCTTAAAGAATTTAAGTATCAAAAATGACCGGAGAATCGATTTTATATGGCACGCTCTTAAGGAAATAAAAGCAGATCTAATCAACCTAGGCTCAGACCTTATTGTAGAAGTTGGTGACCCTGTGATTTTAATTCCATCTTTAATCCAGAAATATAAATGTAGTGCATTATTTTTAAATAAAGATTATGAAAAATATGCAATAGATAGAGATAAAAAAATTTCTAAGGAACTGCAAAAGCATAATATCGAGACTTACAAATACAAAGATCAAGTGATATTTGAAGAAAAAGAAATCTTAACTCAAAACAATAGTCCTTATACTGTTTTTACTCCTTATAAAAACAATCATCTTAAAAAAATATTTAACGAAGGCATTACTCAATTTGATTGTGATGCTTACATGGTTAATTTAGCTAAATTCAAGAACAGACCTCTTCAATCATTAAAAGAAATAGGTTTTGAAAAAACGAATATTTCTTCACTAAATCTTCCTTTAGGGACACAAGGTGGGATTGCCTTAATTGAAGATTTTAAAACAAGAATGAATAATTATAATCACAATAGAAATTTTCCAGGTGTAAAAGGTGTTTCATATCTTTCAGTTCATAATAGGTTTGGTACAGTTTCTATAAGGCACCTTGCAAAAATAGCACTCGAACATAATTCAGAAGGCTCTTCTACCTGGCTGAATGAATTAATCTGGAGAGATTTTTATTTTCAAATACTATCAAACTTCCCCCATATCGAAGACGGTAAAGCTTTTAAATTTAAATACAACAATTTAAAATTTGAAAATGATGAAAAAAAATTTAATGCCTGGATGAACGGACAAACAGGTTTTCCAATTGTCGATGCAGGCATGCGCCAATTAAATTTGACTGGATTTATGCACAATCGACTAAGAATGATTATTGCTTGCTTCTTAGTAAAAGATTTATTAATAGACTGGCGCTGGGGTGAAAAATATTTTGCAGATCATTTAATTGATTACGACTTATCTGCAAATAACGGAGGTTGGCAATGGGCTGCATCTACAGGTTGTGATGCACAACCTTATTTTAGGATTTTTAACCCGCTTCTTCAATCAGAAAAATTTGATCCGGGTGGTAATTTCATTAAAAAATATGTACCTGAATTAGAGTTGTTAAATAAAAAAGAAATTCACCAGCCTTCTGTTTTTTTTAACAAATCACCAAATGATTTTCCAATCAAATTAGGCTTAGACTATCCTTTTCCAATAGTGAATCATGCAGAACAAAAGGTTAAAATTATGGCTTTATTTAAGGATGCTACATAGTGTTGTTTTTTTGCAACATTAATTCTTTAATTTGTGCTATTCAAGCTTATTAAATAGACTTAAATACAACAATAATGGATAATTTAAGTTATATGAAAATATCCAAATTATTAATTATCATCCTGCTTATTTTTCAAGTATCAGGCTGTGCAACACATACGAATCAAGACCCACTAGAAAGCTTTAATCGAGCAATCTATAAGTTCAATGATGTCGCTGATGATACAATTTTAAAGCCAGTTTCAAAGGGATATAAAAATATAGCCCCAAAATTTGTTGTAAAAGGTATTAATAATTTCTTTAATAATATTAGAGACGTAGTAACGGTAATCAACGAATTGCTTCAAGGAAAGATTGAGTATGCCGCTAATGATACTGGGAGGGTTTTAATCAATAGCACTATTGGGCTTCTAGGCTTTATTGATGTTCATTCAATAAATGGTGGCGAGAGAAGGAAGGAAGACTTTGGTCAAACACTTGGTCACTGGGGTGTAGGTCAAGGAGCATATCTAGTACTTCCATTTTTAGGTCCTTCAACTACTAGGGATGCTATCGGATTTATTACAGATACATTGGCATTTGACCCTATTAGTTACATAAACAATGTAAGAGGAAGAAATCAAGTGCGTATTTTACAATTTATTGATGCCCGTACTGAGCTACTAAATGCATCTTCAATTATGGATGAAGCATCTTTAGATGCATACGCATTCCAAAGAGACGCCTATCTTCAATACCGTGATGCACTTGTAAAAGATCAGCCTTCAGGGAATATTGACTATACAGACTCTGCAGATTCTGAATATAATTTCGAGGCGTATACGGAAGAATCCACTGATATAATAATCACAGAGGATTCCGAAGCACAAAAAATTTCCCAAGCTGAATAATTTAACTTCTTAAGAATTAGCTGCTACCGTCATAGGCTCAATCATAATCGATCCAGTATATTTAGAGCTATTTTGATAAGTATCATTTGCTATAGCCTTAATATTTAACAACATATCTTTAAGGTTGCTAGCAATAGTGATTTCTTCTACCGCATGTTTAATTTTACCTGACTCAATCCAAAAACCTGCAGCCCCTCTTGAGTAATCTCCAGTAACCATATTTAAACCATGACCTAAGAGTTCTGTAATCAAGAGGCCTTTATCAATTCCTTGAATTAACTCTGAAAGATTTTTTTTGGATGAGCTTACAATAAGGTTATGTGCACCACCAGAATTTCCAGTAGTTTGCATTTCTAACTTTCGTGCACTATAAGAAGATAGAAAATAACCGCTTAAGACACCATTATCCAATACAGTTCTTTCTTTTAAGCTAACGCCCTCCCCATCAAAATATGAACTTGAATGGCCTTTATCTAAAAAAGGATTTTCAATAATGGATAAAGAATCCGAAGCTATCTTAGTATTTAATGAATTTAATAGAAAAGATGTCTCGCGATACAAGTTACCACCGGAAATAGCCGAAACCAGTGAGGAAATAATTGACGTAGCAATTGAAGCTTCAAATATTACAGGATATTTTCCAGTCTTAATAGGCCTCACATCTAAACGTTTCAGAGCTCTTTCAGCCGCATCTTTGCCAATTAGATCAGCTGATAATAAATCTTTATATGACCTCACTGAGCAGTAACTATGATCTCTTTGCATTCCTAAATCACTTTTAGCTACTACAGAGCAACTAAGAGAAGTGCGAGATGATGGATAACCCCCACTAAAGCCTGCAGAATTTAAATAAACAAATAGATTTTCAGAGGTACTTAATTGCGCTCCTTCTGAATTAGTTATCCGGCTATCGAAAGTTAAGGCGTAATCTTCACACTCAAGGACTTTTTGAATCATTAATTCTTGGGGATCAAAATATGAGTTATAAATATTTAAATCTTTAATGTCTTTGGAGTAAAGGCTGGGATCTGCTAAGCCAAATGCTTTATCTTCTGCTGTGTATTTAGCTATCTGACAAGCTGCTTTAACACAAGACTCAAGAGCATCATTACTAAAATCTGATGTGGAAGCAACACCTTGATGATGGCCAAAAAAAACAGTAGCGCTTAGACTTTTACCATTATTCAACTCAATAGTCTCTAGAGCTCCCATACGTGTTGAGATAGTTTTTCCAGAGCTAACACTAAGCTCTACCTCGGAAGAAGTAGCGCCATTTTTTTTTGCTATATCTAAAACTTTATTTGAAATTAGATATAAATCACCTTCAGAAAAATTAAGAAGTTTTACGCCCATAAAAAATACTTTCTTTAAAACTGATATCATACAGAATCATCGAAAGAATTAGGCATTAAGTCATGGTAGATTTAGAAAAAGATAGTGTTGTAAGTAAAACTGAATTAAAAAAAGACTCAAAAAAGATTCAACAATTTGGAAGAAAAATTTCTGAATTAACTATAAATAATATCGAAGCATTTAAATTTCCTTTAAACATTTACGAAGCCGTCATAGGTCTTAAAAATTTAAAATCAAACTCTGCTAAAAAGAGGCAAGTTCAATACTTAGGGAAGCTGCTAAGAGAAATTGACTTAACTGACGCTTTTTTAGTAATGAAACAATTGAAAGTGAGTTCGCAAAAGGAAATACAAAGAAACCATATTATTGAAGGTTGGAGAGATAAACTATTAAGCAATAATAATTCAATAACTGAATTTGTCGATGAATATCCTAAAATTGATAGGCAATCACTAAGACAAACAATCTCAAATGCTCAAAAAGAAAAAAAAGAAGATAAGGGGCCTAAATATTCTAGGCAACTCTTTAAGCTAATCAAAGATATTGTTATGGCTAAAGTTTAACGTAAACCTTGAATTGCTTTCCACCCCTTAAATAACCGACCTCAATTAACTTACCTTTATTCTTTCTAATTTCACTAATTAAATCCTCTGGATTTTTGATAGACTGTTTGGCGATTGAAGTAATACTATCATTTTTTAATATGCCCGCATTTGCTGCAGGTGACTCTTTAATAACCGCAATGATCTGAACTCCATTAATCGACTCTATATCAGAATTTAACTTAATAAAATGCGCGCCAAATGTCGGCTTTGGAAGCTTGACCCAATATGTAGCATTTATTTCATACTTAACATTCTCATCAACTAAATCATCATCATTAATTTCAATTTCTGTCAAATTTCCCACCTCTTTTACTCGATTAGCTTTTCTTGCTTTTTCTCGAGCTTTTTTAATCATTGTTGCACGACTAGAGTCATTAATTTGGCGGTCATATAATAGAACCATATCGGCCTTTATTGATTTTGCATGTTGAAGAGCTAAATTTGGAGAGGTATATGGAGCGGTAAAATTTGAATGTCCCATTAGGTCATAACCATCTTCAAGCATCTTGAATTTATCAGTTTTCTGCGCCCACCCTCTCATCATTTTTGTATTAGGATTTTTTGAGAATGATTGGAATCCTTTTGGGCTCTGTATTTGGTAATTCTTTTTAAAGGCATTTTCATCACTAAATGCAATATTTGATATGAAAAATAGTAAGGAAATGAAATATGTTAAGTATGATTTTTGCATAGTAAACCTTATTGAAATGTTAATATTAGTTAATTATCCACTAAAAGAGACATATTGATGGAAGAAAGATTCATTAAAATTGGCTTAATTTCTATAAGCGATCGTGCATCATCAGGAGAATACGAAGATGAAGGCCTGCCGAATCTTAAAAATTGGTTAGCTAAGGTGCTTATTAAGCCATTTAATTTAGAAGAAGAAATCATCCCTGATGAAATTGAGGTTATTAAAAAAACTTTAATTACCCTATCGGATGAAAAAAAATGCGATCTTATTCTTACAACTGGTGGCACAGGCCCTGCAAAGAGAGACGTTACTCCTGAAGCTACTTTAAGTGTTGGAGATAAAGAAATGCCAGGCTTTGGTGAGCAAATGAGGCAAATCAGTTTAAATTTTGTACCTACAGCTATTTTATCTAGACAAGTTGCTGTTATAAGAAATACAGCCCTTATTATTAATCTTCCAGGACAACCTAAAGCGATTGTCGAAACATTAGAAGGATTAAAAGATGCAAAAGGTAGTTTAATAGTGCCTGGTATATTTGCTGCTGTCCCTTATTGTTTAGATCTTATTGGTGGGCCTTATATTGAAACTAAAGAAACTATACTAAAATCTTTCCGGCCCAAAAAAAAATAAAATGTCTCCTGAATTTTCATTGATTGATAAATATTTTAATTTACACAAAACCAAAGCATACAAAGGTATTGGAGATGATGCTGCCTTAATAAAAAAAGATACTAATAATTTATGGGCTATCTCGACCGATATGCTCAATGAAAATACTCATTTTTTTCAAAATACTGATCCATTCAACTTAGGATGGAAAGCTCTTGCGGTGAATATCTCAGATATATATGCAA
>Ga0209830_10000664_pt1 | contig 34154 bp, 35 predicted proteins | sample ArcticOcean_MG_C_12_FD_187439 | JGI IMG/M metagenome (GOLD analysis project Ga0209830, IMG submission 187439) | Marine microbial communities from western Arctic Ocean - ArcticOcean_MG_CB8_130 (SPAdes) (version 2) | ecosystem: Environmental > Aquatic > Marine > Oceanic | place: Arctic Ocean...
TGGTATTAACACTAAAATCATATGCTCTTACTTTAATATTTATATTTGGAGATACATTTCCACATATATATCTAAATTGCTCAATATTAGAAAGTCGTGTAATTGGCATTATATATAAATATAAAAAAACATCTTTATATTTATTTTATTAGTTAAATATATTGTTACGATCTCAGCCAGACATGCCTCCTCCACCAGGTGCTCCTCTAGAACTGTCATCATCAGTCTCTGGTCCATCTCTTGTGAGTAAGTAGATGAAACCCCATATGAGGAAGGTTATCCAACAAAGAAGAAGAAATGCACCTATGTATTCATTAGTTTTACACTGGTTCGGGTCAGGCGGGGGGTACATAGAGTTAGGTTTACTTCTTTTACACCTTTTCTCATTTCAAACGCCCATTTTGAAATGAGATAAATAACATAACTGAAAACAACCTAATGTTGTTGTTGTTATATTATAAACGATGACAGAGAGATATGATTTTTACAAAAATCAACCAAATACAAAACTGGAGTTGCGCAAATATTTAACATCTTGGCTTCAAAAATGTCCCGAAACAACTCCTTTATTAGAAATAAACGGTCAGAATTACGTTTCAGAATACGGGTTTAGAAGAAGTTTTTATACGCACTGTGTCTTAAAAAATACAACTACACAAGAATATGTGTGGTGGGTATCCGAGTATATGGATTTAAAAACATTTCCAACAACCAGATTTTTAAATTACGACAACTTGCTGGAATCGGTCATTGATGATTACTACAAATCGTGGAATCTGACTGGATAAAATTGGATATGTTTGTCCGCAAATATGGGCGTTTCAAATGAGAAAAGGTGTAAAGAGATTATTATTTTAAACCTTTTCTCATTTCAAACGCCCATTTTATATTATAAATTGTATATTATCAAATATAATATTACATCCTTGCCATCCTGCTCTTTTAGCAGTTGTAGATAATGGTTTCCTTGGTATAATACAATTTAAATTTATATTTTCATATTTAATATATAAAATATTTATAATTTTATAAGATTTTTTTTCATATAAAATAATTAAATAATCTATTTGTTCGTTAATATTTTTTACTGTTGTAGAATATTCACCCCCAATTGTCTTGAATATATCTTTATTTTTAATATTATTAACTTGTGTTTGAGTAGCACTTTTTGCTTTTATTTGAAATTTTTGACTACAACTAATACAAATTAAATCTTTTGATGTTTCATTTGTTTTATATTTTTTAAAATTGTTATCATTACATCTAACACACTTTATATTATTTTTTATATAGTATTCACACGCCTCACCAACTATTCTACTTTCACTTTTCCAATTATTATTTTCTTTAACTTGTGATACGAGTTCAATTAATTCCATATTATTTATAATATACTAATTTTATTATTATTATTTGTTTCAATTTTATATTAAAATAATGAGCGGTTCAAATGAGAAAAGGTGTAAGATAATATTCTCTCAAAATAATACACATGAATTACATTTAGTAGAATAGTTATATCCGAAATCCGATATAGAAAAAATACAAAAAAAATGTTTTGGGCAAAGTATTTTCAGCAAATCAAAAATGGACATTTTAAAATGTCCATTTTCTATTTCCCAATTTACTTTTGCGTAAAGAAAAAATGAAAAAAAGGGTTCAGAGCATAATGCTCTCATTTCCATTTTCAGATTTTTGAAATGAGAGCATAAGGAAAAAACTGGATTTTTAATAAAAAGTATTTAGGGGTTTTTTTTGTTTCATTATTATATGAATATGAAACAACAAAAAACCCCAAAAAACCCCAAAAGATTTTCTTGTCAAAAATGCCAGTTCTTAACGTATAATAAGAAGGATTATGACCGACATATAACCACACGCAAACATCGAAATGAAACAGATGAAACAAAAAAAACCCCAAACATTGAATGTGATAAATGTAATGGAGTATTCACAAGCAGAACAACGTTATGGAGACATAATAAAACATGTAATGTATTACTTGATAAAGAATCGGATATAGATACAGATATAGAACCAAACTCAAACACCGAACCTAATCTAAATATGATTTCAATGTTCAACCATATGATGAAGGAAAATCAAGAACTACGTGAAATATTGAAAGTTCAACATAAACAATTACTAGATGTTGCTAGTGAGACTAAGGTTGTAAACCATATCAATACTATAAATAATCGATTCAACTTGAACTTCTTCTTGAATGAACAATGTAAAGATGCGATGAATCTTAGTGATTTCCTGAATAATATTGAAGTGAGTCTGGAGGATGTGAGCAACGTTGGGCGCCTAGGATACGCAGACGGAATTAGTAGAATTATCATCAATGCGCTCAAGGATATGGACGTATACGAACGCCCGATTCATTGTAGTGATATCAAGCGGGAGATAATGTACATCAAAGAAAATGATATTTGGGAGAAAGACGACGAGAGAAAGTATCAAATGAAACGTGTGTTGAAACTTATCTCTCACAAGAATGTGAAACGATTATTGGATTGGAGGGAAGCGCATCCTGGATGGCTCGTCTATGATAGCAAAGAGGAAGCCGAGTGCTTGCGCATCACGAATGAAAGTATGGGAGGTGGCTCAGATGAAGAGAATGAAAGGCTATACAAAAAGATGATTCGAAAAATTGCACACGAGACACTGATCGACAAGAAGATAGTAGAATAGAGTTGTTATCTCCATCTCCGAAAGAATATAATATTTTGTATATTATATTATTTTGGGCGCATATTTTGTTAGTTTGTTCTTTTTGATATTTTTGTGTGAAAGTGAGTTAAAAACGATATACATTATGATATAAGTAAAATGCCAAATCATTGTTGGAATTATCTAACATTTGTCAGCGAATATAATCCGACAGAATTAGCTGAGTTATTTGATAAAGAAATAAATAGTCAAAATATACCCGACGATTGTTTATGTGTAAAATACAAAGGAGACAATGGAATCAAACTAAAAATGATGACTAATTGGGGAACAGACAATAAATGGCTATTGGGTTTGTTAGATAAGTATCCTAATTGTTGGATAAAAAATGATTGGTATGAAGAGGATGGTTGTGCCGGAATATTTATAGGTGGTTTTTTGTATGGTCAACGACAAAAAACTATAATAGAAAAATGGTGGGAACTATCAATTGAAGGAAATAATTTACATTTAGGAGGGAGTGCTTGATCATAGTAGAATATACATTATCTGATGATTTTTCTTAACGTTTTTTACGTGTGGTGGCTTTCTTACTCTTAGCTTTTTTAGATTTATGATGTTTCGTTTTTTTCCCCTTCTTTTTATTCATATGATGTTCTACCCATGAATTAAACGAATTGGTTGAACGGTCTTTGTCAGCCTTGAAACGAGAGTTTTCATATTCTTCCACAACGAAGGAATTAGGTTTTTTATGTATAAAGCGAAAGGTAGGATATCCATTGAGTGGTGGTCCAGCATTGGTTAGATGATGAAATAAGTCTTTATTGATTAACGCAATAATAGGTTCTTTATCTTTACGAGCATGTGCTTTAATTTTAGGATGTATTTCTTTCCATGAAGGTTTCGCATTGATACACGGAGGACAACCATCTTTATAGAAAAAAATAAAAGTGGGACTCCCGCTATTAATCATGTCATTTAGTTTATGTAAATTGTTAGTATTCTCTAAAGTGTGATTATCTGTAATTTCAAGTTTATGAAAAACCATATATAATATCACGAGATATTTATATATTTACATATTATATCAGATATGATTAAATTAATATTATTTATGGTAGTATTTCTACTAGGTATATATTATTGTATGAGCAATTCCACATTGAAAACGTTAGAGACATTTACAAATAACCCGAAATGTCCTAGTATATTAATTCAGAAAGGATGTAAGATTTATTTAAAAAACCCTGAGGAACCCGAAGTACCAGGAATAAATCCTATAGTGTTTGACAATTTAGGAGAATATGTAACTTACATGAATTGGCAACGCAGTAAAGGAGTAACCTGCCCTGTGTTATTCCTCCAACATGGATATAATACACAAGGTGAAGGTGTATATAAAGTTCAAACCTCTGCTACACAACCACAGGGTGGATTACCGCCATCACCTGTGACAAATAGTATTACTAATACTAATACCGATACAAAAGTAAAAGTGGTAAATCCTCCTTATAATCAAAAAATGTCTTTATTAAACGCCGAGCAAGATAATCCTCCATATAACCAAGGAGGAGCTGAGGGATATGATCCATCCAATCTATATATTGGTAAAAAAACCCCTTTAGATGCCATAAATGAAAAAGACGAGGGCATGTTGTATAGCGCAAACCCTATGGATTCCAACTGGGGAGGAGCAGATTATACTGAAGAACAAATCAAAGAAGGCAAATACAAAGGAAGTGAAGTTTCTATTCAGGTGGGTCAATAAAATAGTGATAGTAATAGTATAACATGTAAGTAATTTACATGTTATATTCCAAGGTGTAATATCTAATTAGTGTCAACATAGTTCATAACAGTATTTAACGATTGTTTTGCTTCATGCAAAGCATTTAGTTTGTGGAATTGCGATATATCATCATTATCCATTCCATTTGTATTAATATTCAAGGTAGTTTTCAGCATAAGAAGATTCAAATAATCATCAAGATTAATAATCGTATTTTCATAATTTTCTCTGTATTTAGTTATTAATATTTCATCTTGTAATTTAGTAGTCATGTCCTTAATATTTGTAGCATACTCTTCGGCATTACCAGCAATTCCGTTTTGAAACTTAATTTTGTTTTCCAGACCTTCTAAAAAGTCAACATTCATATTCATTGATTTGTATGCTAGATATATGATATAAGCCACAATAAGGAAAATACCTAACATTTTTAACATATCATTATCCATCATCAGTATATATTATGTAAATATATTTCCAGCGGACTTTTTATTTATTAAAAAACATTTTATATCTTGTAGTAGTTGTCATCATCGTGATATTTCTTGTGCGATTACTTCGGTATGGTCTCTCTTGCCTAAATAACGAATAATGTTACAAATAGCGGTTTTATTTATTTTACGCTTTTGTCCTTTACTATTCGTATTCGTAATATTTTCAAGAATAGTTGTATCGTTATTGATAGCTTCAATTAAATCATTTATAGTGTGATATTCTACCATAATGGTTTTGGCCGTAGTAGCACTAATTCCCGGAATCTGACAAAGCATGATTTCACCAATATTGTCGGGAGTAATATTATCCTTTTTGTTTTTTTTTATTACATCACAGTACGATTTATTACCAATGTATGTATTCATACTTGTAGGTGTATCGATATTTGTATTTTCATTAGCATCAACATTAGCATCAATATTCTTTATTTGTAAATTGTAAAATCCCATACGTTTATTCTTGTCAGTTTTTTCCAGTTTATTTGCTATATTACATATCATATGTGCAGTTTCATTAATATGAATACTACGCATAACGGAGAAACCTTTATGATAATTGAGGGAAAACATGGCAGAATACAATGTATTTTTATCCATTTTGTCCCTAAATGAATTATATGTTATCAGGTTTCCTTCAATCAAATACACAATGTTATGATTATGGTCAGATAATCCATGTAATCGATATGATTGTTCTTTGTATCTACCGTCTTTAATACTCGCACTTAAGTCGGCCAATGATTTTCTCTCAATAATCAAGTATGTATCTTGGTCATCTTGAATGACAATATCGCCTAAAGATAAATGTGCTACAACTAATTCCACATTTTTGTATACACTTTCATTTTCTAAATAATTTCGACAGATTTTAATCAGTTCATGTTCTCTATCATCAATAGTAATTTTCATAAATAATACAATAAGTATTGTAATGTATTATTTCTAAATACTATTCAAAATGTGTTTAACTTACATATGTCCACGACCGACATTCATATTATTTCTATTACGTTGAAGAGGATGACGGGTGGTTACACGCATATAAAACTCTTTGGATTCATTACATATACATCCAGGGAATCTACGAGGAAGAGGAGCATTACCCGTTTTCCAGTAGCCTAAATTGGCAGTTCCCGCCTTTTTCATACCACCAATAGAACCTCCACTTTCTATACCACGATTAATAATAACTGACTGCGAACGAGCCTTTTTACCTGCTGACATTAATACCATGATTATATATATCCTTAATATAATATTTTTTTACAGCCCACTAAATAAAATTGTTTGTACCAAATACAAATACAAATACAAATTATAAATTGATTTAGAACTATAAGATGATATAGTAGTATATATACGATACTATGGAGGACAATACGCTTACACAGAAGGCTATAATGCATGACGATGATATTGTCAAAAGTGAAGATGGATTAGTATTTAATCCATATAATTCGGAAAATGTGGAGATTACATTGAATGATGTTCAATCTATTCTCACTAAATATGGAGTGCCTGGAGTGGTTGATAATATAGAATTATATAAGCGCGCATTTATTCACCGTTCATATACAAAACGTCCTCATTTAGAAAACGTCGCTCAAAATATAACAATAGTGGAGAAACCCCGAGATTGTATGTCGTTGAAAACAAAATCAAATGAGCGTTTGGAGTTTTTAGGGGATGGTGTATTAGAACTAATTACAAAATATTATTTATACAGAAGGTTTCCGAAAGAGAATGAGGGGTTTATGACAGAAAAGAAAATCGCAATTGTAAAAAATGAAGCGATCGGTAGAATCGCATACGAGATGAGATTACACAAGTGGTTAATTTTGTCTAAACATGCCGAAGAGAAAAAGTTGAGAACAAATATGAAAAAGTTAGGTTGTTTATTTGAGTCCTTTTTAGGTGCGCTATTTTTAGATTTCAATAAGATAAGTATCAAAGACGAAGAGGGATGGTTTGAGAATATTTTCGTTACGGGTCCAGGATTTCAAATAGCACAGAAGTTTATCGAAGCCATTTTTGAAAAACATATAGACTGGGTTTCATTGATTCAAAATGACGATAATTACAAAAATATACTTCAGGTGAAGATTCAAAAGGAGTTTAAGGTAACCCCCCATTATATAGAGATAGAACATGACGTCGATATGGGGTATAGAATGGGTGTATTCTTATGTATAGGTCAGCATATTCATAATTTGAGACCTCGACAAGCAAAATCTATTGACGACTTGAAAACTTTTCAATCTATAAATGAATACGTAGAACAAAACGAAAAAGCGTTTATATTTCTAGGTGAAGGACAACATAAAATTAAGCGCAAGGCCGAACAAGTAGCATGTTATGAAGCATTGAATAAATTAAAGGGTTATTCAATATAAAGTTTTATATGTTTATAATATAAGTTTGTTTAGTAATACATATGAATCCTTTAGAGAGTTTCATACAAAAACGAAAGTTGAAACCAGTGGCAAAAGAATATACAGAAATTAAACTTGTATTACCTGAATCAACGAAAGATATTGATTTACTGAGTTTAGATGAACAAGATAAAGATGTATCTAATGATAATGTTAAAGGTAAAATATCGGTAACAATTGTAGATGAAAGAACAAAAGGCAAAAAATATGATAGGGAACTATTGAATACTCGTATTAGTAAAAAAAAAATGGAACAAAAATATTTTAAGAATATGGGTAATGAAGGAAATATAGAACCATCTAAAGAACCAGAAGCAATCATGGAAAACGACAATAAAAAGGCACCAAAGGCAAAAAAATTAAAAAAGAAGATTATTTTGAAAATAGGTGACACTGAAAAAGCCGAAAAAGATGAAGATGAAAATGAAAATGAAAATCAAGAAGATAAACCGCAAAAGAAAACGAGGATAGTAAGAAAAACCAAAGGCATTTCTAATATACCTTTAGAAGAATGGTTATCTATAAACAACCAACCAATAGTTGAAAGATTACCACCAAAAAGTGCAAAACTAAATATCAAAGTTTCGAGTTATATTATGAATAATCGCGAAATATATGTAAACTTTATTAATTCTCTCTTTAACGAGTATCGTAATGAGCTAATGAGTGATAAAAAACAAATAACATGTGACGAATTAGGAAAAGGAGGTCAAGATTTTTCTTTATTAACCCATCAAAAGATTGTTCGTGATTATTTAAATTTATATACGCCTTATCGTGGGTTATTATTATATCATGGTTTAGGTTCGGGTAAAACGTGTACATCTATTGCTATAGCAGAGGGAATCAAATCAGACAAAAAGGTTATCGTTATGACACCAGCATCTTTACGACGTAATTACATGGAAGAATTAAAAAAGTGTGGAGATAGTCTTTATAATAAAACTCAGAAATGGGATTGGATTTCTACGAAGAAAAATCCAGAATTAATAGATACATTATCGGCTGCGTTAAGTTTATCGGTCGAATATATAAAAAAGAAACAAGGAGCATGGGTTGTAGATTATAAGTCGAAAACAAATAATGTATTAGATAGTGTAGAACAAAATAGTTTGGATGAGCAGTTAGATGAGATGATACAAACGAAATATAATTTTATTAATTATAATGGACTGAGGCGTGAAAAGTTAAAGACAATGACCAATAATTTCGAGAAAAATATATTCGACAATACTGTAGTTATTATTGATGAGGCTCATAATTTTATTAGTAGAATCGTAAATAAAATATCAAAAGAAAAGGGAGTAACATATGATAACAAGGGAGAGAAAGAACGTTTTCCGTATGCTCTATCACTAGTATTATATGAGATGTTAATGAGTGCCGAAAATGTACGGATTGTTTTCTTAACTGGAACACCAATGATTAATTATCCGAATGAAATTGGAATACTTTTCAATATGTTACGCGGTTATGTTAAAACATGGGAAATACCTATAGAAACAACAGGGTCACATTCGTCTGTTCAAGATAAATTGTTTAATGCTTTATCAAGAGAGAAAAATACTGATTATATTGAATATTCTAAAAACAAAGTGTTGTCAATTACCCGGAACCCTTTCGGTTTCGAAAATAAATACTCAAAGAAAGATGGGTATGTTGGTGTAACGAATCAGACAGGAAAGAATGATAGCGCGGATAAGGAAATAGGTATGATAAGTGACAGTGATTATGAGCGTCGTATTATAAGTATTTTGAAAAACAATGATATCAATGTGAATAGGAACGGAATACGAGTTCAATTGTTCAAAGCTTTACCAGACAAGCTAGATGATTTTGTGAACATGTTTATTGATGCGAATGGAAGTTTGGAAAACACTGAATTATTTAAAAGAAGGATTATTGGATTAACTTCTTATTTTAGGAGTGCGCAGGAAGGGTTGTTGCCTTCATATGATAGTTTGACAGATTTACATGTTGAAAAAATACCAATGAGTAATTATCAGTTTACAATTTACGAAGAAGCGAGAAAACACGAGAGAAAGTCGGAAAAGCCAAAAAAACAAGCAAAGGTGGATAAAGATGGTATTTATAGTGAACCCAGTTCGACTTATCGTATTTTTTCTCGATTGTATTGTAATTTTGTCATGCCAAAACCTCCAGGTCGTCCTTTGCCTATAAATGATAATGCGGAAGAAGCATATAACGAGTTACAAAAAGAAGCGAAAAAGAAAGGAACCAATGATTTAACTGGTGATTGGGATGGCGAAAAAGAAGGAGATGAGATGATAGATATATTAGGTGATGTAAGTTATTCCAAAAGAATAGAAAGTGCGATTACCTTTATAAAAGAAAATGAATCGGAAGTGCTGAGTGACCAAGGATTGGAGAAATATAGTCCGAAATATCTTGCGATGTTGAAAAATATAATCAATCCCGAGAATATAGGATTACATTTGGTGTATAGTCAGTTCAGGACATTAGAAGGCATTGGTATATTTAAAATGGTATTGGAATACAATGGATTTACACAATTTAAGATTAAAAAGGATTCTTCGGGTGTATGGAAGTTAGATATAAAAGAAGAGGATTTGGGAAAACCTACATTCGCTTTATATACAGGAACAGAGAGTTCCGAAGAGAAAGAGGCAATCAGAAACATATACAATGGTAATTGGGATGAAAACTCTCCCATTACACAAGAACTCAGGGAAATATCAAATAATAATAACATGGGCGAGATTATAAAGGTCTTGATGATTACCGCATCAGGTTCCGAAGGAATTAATCTTAGAAATACTCGTTATGTCCATATAATGGAACCTTATTGGCATCCAGTACGAACCGAACAAGTGATTGGAAGAGCACGTCGTATATGTAGTCATAAAGAGTTACCAGAAGCATTACAAACCGTAGAGGTATTTATGTATTTGATGACATTTACTGAAGAACAAAAAGATAGTGACGAGTCGATTGAATTAAAACGTAAAGATATGGGTAAGACAGTGAAATATCCTTTAACTAGTGATGAATACTTATATGAGATATCTACAATTAAACAGCAAGTGAACGCTAGTTTAACGACTGCTATCAAAGAAACCTCGATTGACTGTGCTATTTATTCGAAACGAGGTTCTGGCGAGACATTAAATTGTCTTCAGTTTGGCGAGCCCTCACCTGATGTATATGCGTATGTTCCCGATTACAAAAAAGAACAAAAAGATACTACGGCACAAATAAATAAACGAGTAATTCAATGGAGTGGAACCGAGATTGAACTTCGTGGAACCAAATATATACAACGTAAAATATCCGAAAATAAAGGCACGCTATATGATGCAGAATCTTATTATCAATCATTAGAAAATCCTAATGTTCAACCTGTTCCAGTAGCACAATATGAAATAACCAATAAAGGAATGGTTATAAAAAAAATGGCAATTTAGTAAAAATGTAATCAATCATAATATAATTACATTTTTTTTTCGATATAAGAACTATTACTCAATATCATCAGGCTTTTCATTCAGATATAATGCTTCATCTTCGATGTCAATATATGCATATTCACCACTTTTGACAACAAACAGATGTCCTTTGTTAGTAAGAATAAATATAGACTTTTCAATACCATATTTAGGATCACCGTATGTTCTTCCTCTGGATACATCATCTAGTGGAGGAACAAACAAATATTTAGAGGATACAGATGTGTCTTTTTTCAACTGGATAGTAATATCAATAGTTTCATTTCCAGCGCCATAACGAACAAAATACTCCATAATAATATTATATTATATGATTACTCTTTAACTATCTTCTGGAAACAATTTTGTAATAATATAATCTAATTTTTGGTTTATTTCTGACAATTGTTCTTTCAAACCATCGGGTGTAGTATTATGGAGGGTAGTATTTTTTTCATGTAGTAAATTATTATCAGAATGAACTGTTTTTAACCTGGAAAATATAGAGGATTCTATATTTGTACTAGTAGTAGTATTGGTATTGATATTTGTTATTTTGGTATCTTTATCCACATCTATATTCAAATCATACTCAGTATTATTACCCCATGATATTTCCTTTTTATTTACATTATGTTTCTCGTTTTTGCGTTCAATGTTGTTTTGATTGTTAACATTATTTTCAATATCACTATTTATGATAGTATTATCTACTAGTTGACGTTCAGCAATTGCCTTCGCAATTAATTCTTGCATATTTTCTTTGATAGGTTCGTCTCCTTGTTCTTTAAAATTAGGTGTGGTCGGTACAGGTGTTTGATTCAACCTATCAAACTCAGTTTTTTTTAGTTGAAGGTCTTTTTCAAATGAACTGATTCTATCATTATGTAATTCTTCGATGGTGATTAATTGTTCAGTATTACCTTCTAATGGTTTCATATTGGATAAATCCAATTTATATGTTTGTTTTTCCGAATTATTTTGATATAAATCTGTCATAAAAGTATTTATAAACTTTTTGTTCATATTCATTACGTCATTGTGGTCACTTTCATCACTGACAGAACCAAAATGTTTAATTTTGCTATGATAGTATTTACGAAATTGTAGTAGATTATCTTGGCCTTGTATATCTTTTTTTATTCTCTCATCATCTGTAATTATTTCCCACAACAATAGTATATTATCATTTGTTGTAAACACATTCGTTTCTACATTCTCCATATTTTGAAGATTTTATTGTATAATAAAGCAATATAACATATCTATATATTGTTTTACTCGAAATATTACAAATCAGGATTATAATACACTTCCCGACATTTTTCAATGGATTTATCTGAAATAACATGATTTTTGAAATATTCGGGTGTATGATGGTCTTTCAACAAATTAATGATAAAATATAATGCATACATTCCGCATTCAGTATCTCCTTTTTGATGTTCCTTAGGATAGTTTTCATCAAACTTCATTTTAATTTTAGGTTCAACTTGTAAACATTGTTTGATAACCTCGTCTGAAAACTTATTAATCTGTTTAGGTATTTTTTCTCCAGCACTATCAAAATAAAATATAAACCCCTTTTCCAGATTAATAAAGAGGGAAACCCAATGCGAACCACCTTTATAATGGGGGTCGAGATTAAAGATAATACCGATTTTGGTTTTTTTATTTTTGATTTGTTCTGAAATATTAAATTTACATAATTCGTCCCATACACAATTTCCGAATATTTTGTGATAATCATAATCGATAGGAGAAGGTCCTATAAAGTTAAAACACTTGTAATGTTTTTCATACTGCTTCATTACATTGATGAGGTCATCGCTGGATAGCCATTCATTAGGATTTTGTTCCCATTCGTCAGGTGATTCTGGTGCGAATAGATGGTCAAGTGTGTTATGTAAATCAACACCATTAAAATGGTCTTTGATCCAACATGATTCTTTTTCACATACACTAGAATATTTGTTTTTTAACGTTTTCCATATATAAAACGGATTTTTTGTAGTAATTAATGAATCTCCATGACGAATGTTCCATAGTTCCTTTAGTTTATATAATGTTCTATTGTCCAGGCAACTAAAGTCGTTTTTGTGTGGATTAGGGCTACATTTTAATGGAGTGCTATTATGTTTATGTTTATCTTTACGTTTCCGTGTATGTTTTGTTTGTTTGTTCTTACTATATTTTTTTGTTTTGTTCTTACGGGATTTATTTATGTTTTTGTTCTTCTTCTTCATATGTATTACAGACATTATTTTTTTCCATAAAACTCTTTGATTTTAATTTGGGATTTCTTAAATTAATTTTTTTTTTTTTCGGGATTATTATATGTCGAGTGTTATGTATAGATGTATTCTCCGAATGATTTATTGTTTTTTTTTTCACAAATTTTTCGAGACTGTTAGGTATATTTTTATTCTGTTTCATTATAATATTGTCATCTTCACTGATATTAAATAGAGGAGCTAAATGGTCATTATCCGGTATATCATGACCACTAATATCTACATTGTCAATTAATGTACCTATATATTCATTTTGTATAATATCATTTGTATCAATATTTTTCAAATGTCCTATACAAGTTTGTAGATATTTGTCAAATGTATTTTTGATATCATTGTTAATATGTATATCCGGTTGTACGTGTATGTTCTTATCGTTTTCTACATTTTTTTTTTTATGTTTATGAATGGCAATTAGATGTCGAGTAATTTCCATAATTCGTTTTTTGTAAAAATTAACATCTTTATTAAATATATGATTATTTTTATCTTCACTGTTTGTTTTGTAGTGATGAAACGATTCTTTATTGCTAAAACACTCAATATTGAAATTTATTAAATTATCATCCATATACAAATACGTATGATAATTTATCTTCAACAATAATGTAATGTTTACTGATGAAACATTTCTTTATTGATAGGTTTTCTTAACTCTGTACGCGTATGATTATTAAAATAATTAGTAGCAACATTTTCACAATTAGGATTAAAGGAATTAAACTGCTGATTACGAAATAAGTCATTGAAAGGTTGTCTAATAGTAGGATTATTAGTAGGATTTCGTTCTGTATATAAATCGCTACTGCTTTGGGGGACATATGTTGATTGACTACATTTTTGTAGCGCATATACTTGATTCCTAAGACCGGATTCAAGGTTAATATTTGTAGCAAATCCAGACCACGGCGATTGAGTATTTCCAGGATTGAAGGTTTTACTAATATTATATGTTGCTTCAGTATTCATAGAAACATCTGGTTTACTTCTAGGGGTGACGATTGGCATAATCGAATATTTGGTCATTGCCGGACGCACATTAATATATGGTTGAAGTGTAGATGATGGAATATTTCTATCGTAAATACGTTTATCTATTTCATTGGCTAAATCAGAAGATTTTAATGGACAATTAGTGTTCATTATTATTATATATACCTATACATTATAAAAATGTGGAACTAAATGTATATAAAGTCATGAATACTATAATAAATAAAACAATCATAATGTGTGGTATTTTTTCCTTGTTCAATAATAAATACGCTTTCAAAAATAAATATATAAATGAACAATTTATGTTGGGAAAAGGTCGTGGTCCAGAGTTTTCTAAATTAGAACAAGTACATGATAAATTACTTTTTGGATTTCATCGATTGGCTATAAATGGATTAAACAATGAATCGAATCAACCACTAAAAATAGATGATGTAACGCTAATATGTAATGGTGAGATTTACAATTATAAAGAATTATATGATATGATGAACATAACTCCATCTACTGATTCAGATTGTGAAGTAATCATTCATTTATATAGAAAATATGGTATTGAATATACCTTACAAATGTTGGACGGGGTTTTTGCGTTTGTTCTAGTAGATAATAGGATAGATAAAGAGAATAATACATCTGGTAATGTATATGTGGCACGAGATCCATATGGTATCAGACCATTGTATATGTTAACCTTATCATCAAATATGTTTGATAAACTAGATGTATTACCTCCTATTTATGGTTTTGCTTCAGAAATAAAGATGTTTTCGAATATATATCAATCGTTTATAAAAAATGAAATTGGGAATAATTATAAAATAGAACAATTTATGCCAGGAACTTATAGTAAATTATCAATAAATATATCCTCGCAACCCATATGGAGAGTTGTAAAATACCAACAAACATATACAATGCCCGGGTTTAGTAGTACAAAAATGTTAGTAGATAATGATTATGATAGTATCATAAAAAACATCCAGACCTATTTTTTTTCCGCTATAAAAAAAAGAGTAATAACCAGTGAAAGACCTATTGCGTGTTTATTATCTGGTGGATTAGATAGTAGTTTGGTAACCGCTATTGTTAATATGTATATGAAAGAGATAACAGATGTACCTTTGGAAACCTATAGTATTGGATTGGAAGGTTCAGAAGACCATAAATATGCTAGAATTGTTGCGGATTATTTGGGAACAAATCATACTGAAATAGTTATGACTGAGGAAGAGTTTATTAGTGTGATTCCAGAAGTAATTTATGCGATAGAAAGTTATGATACAACAACTGTAAGAGCCAGTATAGGTAATTATTTAATTGGTAAGTATATATCAGAACACAGTGAGGCAAAGGTTATATTTAATGGAGATGGTTCCGATGAGTTATGTGGAGGATATTTGTATATGCATAAATGTCCAGATTCAATTGAGTTTGATAAAGAATGTAGAAGATTGTTGAAAGATATTCATACATTCGATGTATTACGTTCAGATAAATGTATTTCAACACATGGTCTAGAACCACGAACTCCTTTTCTTGATAGAGCATGGGTTCAGTATTATTTAAGTATTCATCCCGATATAAGATGTCATACGAAAAACAAACAATGTGAAAAGCATTTATTGCGTGATTCTTTTAGCGGAAAATATTTTGTAGATAAAAATGGAAAACCATTATTACCTGATGTAATATTGTGGCGAACTAAAGAAGCATTTAGTGATGGTGTAAGTAAGAATACAAGGTCGTTGTATAGTATCATTCAAGAATATACATCACTCGATGATACTAAAGAGGAAGGTGGAGAACAACATGAAGATATGGAGAGAAATGAAAAGAAATATTATAAAGATACCTTTAATTCTTATTATCCGAACATGGAACAAATTATACCTTATTACTGGATGCCTAGATATTGCTCCGCATCAAGTTCTAGCGCAAGAACCCTAGATTTTTACAATGAAAAAATGAATCACTAATATTCGTGATGTGATTCCTTTTCCCCGTTATCCAAATCATTGTGTGTGTTAATTTTTTTATAATATATTATAGTATAGTATATTATAGTATAGAATGACAAAGACTGCGTATCGGTTACAGAATATTTTTATAGACTTCACAATAGTATTATCTTATATCGTTTATATATTTGCCTTATTTGGTATTACAGTTGTTTCGCCAGAAAAAATAGATATATTGAATATTTATACAAGAACTTATGTGAGTATCTTTTTATTAGCCCGATTTAATCCGTTGATGCATGATACGGACTTTACAGACCTCGATAGAAAAATAGCATTTAATGCAGGTGTATTCTTATTCTTAACAAGTTATTTTGGAAATATAGTGAAACAATACGTAACTAATATAACCGTATTCATAAAAAAATATATTCCAATGAACCGAGAAAGCAAAATACAAATATCACAGTAATATATGTTTATTTTTTCGACTATAACAAAACTTGTGTTTATTACGCCTTGTTTTACCCTCAGTAGTAAAAAAAATCTGTAATTGAAACATCATTCGTTTTGTATTGACATTGTCGATAATCTTTGTAATATTAGGTTTGATACCCACATTTGTATTGAACCGATATTTATTCATTTCAATAAAAGAACCAAAGTGTTGCTCATTAAATATACTATTTTTGAATAATATACTGTCTTGAAACCGGCTAATTATTATATCAAATGGTATTTTGTGAATATAAGAGTTTACTTTTATGTAATGAACTTTATCATTGTTTTTAATAGAAAAAGTAGAATTGTCTATCATACATATTTTTTCATTACTGTTAATATTACTACAATTTAGCAAGTCTTCATATGTTTTATCTGTACTAGTTCTACTAGGATTAATAATAATATTATTAATTTTATATGCACCAATGATATCATCAAAGATATCAAAATTTATTTTGTATTCTAAATATCTTTTAATCGTATTCACCCATTCTATGTTACACTTATTATTAGTATAAATAAGCACTTTCTGACAATCATTGTTCTTTTTTTTTATTTTAATATATTTTAGTATAGGATATATATTATTTCGAATAAACTCTGGATATAAATCTAAGAGATAATTAAAATATGTTTGTGTGCGTATAACGTCAACACCAGTCTTATAGCTGTATTGTACTAATACCTGCCATAAGTTGTTGATTTGAACAAAATATCCTAATGTTTCGTCTAAATCAAAAACAACATTCTTTCTTATCATAAATAAATAAAAATTAAAAGGTAATATGTAATATCACAAGATTTTTTATCTTGATACATATATATAATTATTAATCATGTCTTTTTCCTTGAAACAAAATTATAATAAGACACGTGATAGTAAAGTGAAAAACAAGACGAAAATACTAAATACCAAAATTGAATATATTGAGTATATTAATAAAAAACTGGGTCATGTAATACCAAAACATATATATCAAACATGGAATACCAAAACATTACCATTCAATATGGAAAACACTATTAATAATCTCAAACGAAATAATCCAGAGTTTGAACATCACTTATTTGATAATGATGATTGTAGAGAGTTTATAAAAAATAATTTTAATAAAATAGTATTATGGGCATATGATAGTTTAGTTCCGGGAGCATATAAGGCAGATTTATGGAGATATTGTATATTATATGCGCGTGGAGGGATTTATTTAGATATAAAATATGAACCGGTCGGTAATTTTAGACTTGATTATATGATATATAGTGAACATTATACAAAAGATATACGAGAAAATGATATATATAATGCGTTCTTGGTATGTTATAAAAAAAATCCGGTTATGCTTGCATGTATAGAACAAATAATTATCAATGTGCAAAACAATTTTTATGGAAAAAACGCGTTATTTCCCACCGGTCCTGGTTTATTAGGTGTAAAAATACCACTAATAGAACAAGTAAAACAGAAGAAGATTATTGTAGATTTAGACCATCAACAACATGGTGAAGATAAATATATTTTTCATAAAAATAAACCAATATTGAAGATGTATGCAGGATATTATCAGGACCTTTATAGTAATAAAGACATACCACGCTACGATACATTATGGAACGCTCGCAGTATTTACCGATATGTAGAGAAATAACATCTCACTATATTGTATGTCTTTGAATAACTTGTCTAAAAAGGATTATATGGAAATACTACATTTCTATAAAATACCAATTCCAACGAATATAGAAGAGATACGTGAAAAAGTAGAAAGTGTTATGGGTAAAAAAATGTGTAAATGTATAAAAAAAGTAGGAGGTCCAAATTATACACAGGGTGAGGCAAGAGCAATTGGGATATGTACACGTTCTATTTTCAAGAACAAGGGATTACATAGAGGAAAAATAACATGTAAAAACAAACCGCGTGTTGAAATGAAAAAGAAAAAGACAAAGCGAAAGACAAAGCGAAAGACAGAGAGAATGAAATAGGAGAATATATACCTATTTGTTCAAATAGTCAAGCGCCGACAATAATACTTGTTCCTGGTTAGTTAATTTTTGAGTTAATTTTTGAAAAATAATACATTCTTCCATTTTTATTTCGTAATGTCGTCTCGCAAAGTTTTTACATACTAAAATAATACCATTATCTGTTATTTTAGGTTCACACAAAATACCACCTTGGGTCAAATATATATTGTTAGGGTCATTTATAGGAATCCATCTGATATAAGCACCTTCTTTCAAATGGTCTAATTCATCCACATATAAATAGTCTTGTAATTTTTTCATGTAGTCATTTATTTCATTTTGACTCAAATATAACTCGTTTAATATTTCTATTTTCATATTGTTGATTTTAGATTTTGTAAGGTTAATTAACCGATTATTATTATCATTATCTAATGCGCTTAATAATTTATCTATATCCATTATTACTAAATAGTATGATATATTTTGTCTATATAATTTACCAAAATATATCAATTTAAAAATTAGCACCAAAACTTCCACCGACAGCTTCATTCGCCGCCATTATATCACCACCATCCATCATAGATTGACCACCCTCGTTCTGACTGTAATCATTTCGGAATGAATTATTCATGTCAGGAGTATTTTGAGAGATCATTTCTGTAGGTAATTGGTTGATTGATGTAGTATTAGGAGAACCAATATTTTGATTGCCCATATTAGGAGGGTTAGGAATTGTCATTTGTCCTGAAATAGGTTGAGACACCTTAACATTTCCATTTTTGTTTGGTCTTTTCTTTTCTTCTTTTCCATTCCAAAGTTCTAACAATCGATCAAATAAAATACTAATCTTCTCTCCTAACTTCGTTTGAAGACTACCTAAAATAACTAATCCAATTAAAACGATATCTGTGATATGTAGTTCTTCATATTTTGTGCCACTATACGTAGGGAAATATGTAGTAATACGATTGACCAAAAAGATTCCTAAAAACATAATAATGATTTGTAGTAAAACTTCCACCGATAATTCTAAACTAGCTTTTTCATCATCTGCTTCAGGAACATATTTTTGCATAGCCTTATTAAGCAATACAACTGGAAGAATAGATATCACAGAATACTGACAAATATTTAAAAGTTCTGATTTAGTTTTTTCGTCAAAATGAAACACATGTTTAAAAAACCCTGGTTCTGTAATTTTAGATTCTAAGTTGTCCATATGTTTTATAATAAGAAATAAAAATATTAAAGTAATATCATTTTATATTCATTATTGTTAGTTTGTATTATTAAGAGGATATATAAATAAAGGTATATTGCGTAAAAAAGTTTAGAAATAAATAAACAGTAAAATAAAATGAGTAGTTCTCGTGCAAATTCATCAGCAAAACAACGAAGAGCCGGTGGGAATACTGATTTCCAACAACAACAGCAAGGTAATAATAACCAAAATCAGAACCAAACTCAGAATCAGAATCCTAAATTATCAATATCTGATGCTATCGCCTTAATCACGTTACGATTAGGAAGGGTTGAACATATAGTACAACAATTACCTAAGGATTTATCGTTGTCAAATGCCTCATCAGATACCGACTTGATGAAGAGCATACTAGAACGAATAAGCAATTTAGAAAGTAATAATATCGAATCACCCAATCAAACAACACAGCCTCAAAACATATCTATTCAAGATAGTGAAAGTGTTACTACTATCAAAGAAGACGTAATATCTCTAAATGAACAAATATCTGGTATCAAAGATATGATGATGATGCTACAATCATATACAATGGAAACAAATCAGAAGTTAACTGATATTGTATTCAGTGAGCCAATGGTAGTACATAAAGATTTAGTGACTAATGAAGTTATGACAGACCTATTAGAGACAATCAATAATGTTGATTTAGAAAGACATGAGGAAATATCAGAAGATACCCTAAATATGGTAGATAGCATAGACATAGATACATTAACTGCAAAGGATACCGTTGAGGAAGCTGATGATAAAAATGAAAAAAAAAATAAGGGGAAAGGTAAAAAAGAAAATAGAATGGAAATAAATGTATAAATAAATATTTATATTTTTAAACATCTAATCGTATAATTACATAAAAAAATGTATATATTTTATGTAATGACTGAAATAATAATAGGAATAGTAATATTTTGTATCGTATTATTTATGTATCTTCATCTATATTTCCATTTGAAAACAAGTAATGACCTGGAAATATATGAACTTGACCAGATGTCAAAAGACAAATTAGAAGAGGTATGTGATATCAGACAACCAGTTATTTTTTCATTTGAAAACGAACATATTTTAAAGACAACTAATAAAAAATACTTGTTAGATAATTATGGAGCGTTTGAATTAAAAATGCGAAATGTAAAAGAATCTGACGAAACAAGACAAATGTATGTACCTTTACCTATTCATGCAGCGATGAAATTATTCAACGATGACCAAACAAGTTCGTATCTTTCAGAAAATAATGGTGAGTTCTTACAAGAAACAGGTGTTGTGAAAAGTATGCAGTATAACGATAATTTTTTACGACCATCTATGGTTTCGAATTGTAATTATGATATAATGATGGGTTCTGAAGGAACTACTACTCCTTTTAAATACGAATTAAATTATCGTAATTTCTTTATGGTAGTAGATGGTTCTGTATCACTAAAGTTAGCCCCCCCTGAATATTCAAAATATTTATATACAAACAGAGATTATGATAATTTCGAGTTTCGTTCCCCAGTGGACCCATGGAATATACAACCGAATTATGTTGCTGATTTTAATAAAATGAAATGTTTAGATATTACATTGAAAAAAGGACAAATCATTTATATTCCGGCTTATTGGTGGTATAGCATCAAGTTCAATAGTAACAGTAGTATAAACTCATTCAAATATCGTACTTATATGAATAATCTTGCTATTGCCCCTCATATAGCGATGTATGCTCTTCAATTACAAAATATCAAACAAGATAATATAAAGAAACATGAAGAATATATGAGCAATGAACCTGAAAATGTAGAAGATATTCATATTGATGAAAACCAAGACAAAGATATACACAACAACGCACGCAAAGACGAAGACACAAAAGAACAAATAGATGAAAATGAAATCTTACCAGCCAATTCTTAGTAACTAAATATTTTTACCATACATTATCTTGGATACGTTTGTAATACAACTCACAATCGTGTTCTGAAGCACTCCAGCATGTAAAAAATGTTTCTTCATACCATGATTTTACATAATCAATCCCAAAGTTTTTGAAAGTATCGCTATGTAAACAAATATGTTGTCCAACATGGTAATATCTATAGAGAGGAAACGCAGTTACAATATCTCTTTTATTGGTAACTCTATAATGTAATAAGTTCTTTTTATTATTGAAATCATTTTTCCAGTTGTAATTGCCAACACGAGGACTGGCAAATGACACTACATTCACCATATTTTCAGTATTTTCTGATAACATGTATCCAAACAGTGTACATAAAGCTCCACCTAAACTATGACCAGATACATAAATATCATAATCCTTGTGTTTTTTTATATGCTCTATTACACAATCAAGTAGTTCCTCGTATACACTCATTAGTTGATTATAAAAACCAGAGTGAACTTTGATATTAGTATCTTCATTTAATAAGTGCTTTGTTATTTGTAAGTCATGTTTCCAATCAGTAATAGACTCACTGCCACGAAAAATAATACATATTCTCTTCTTTTCTTCTGAGATAGAAACACCACATTGTAAGTCAGTCTCTTTGTTATTAAAATATTTTACTAGTTTGGCAGAAGGAACATTATTAGCAAGGTCTTTTAATACTTGTTTTCTATTGTCATTGATTTGTAAATTATCGAACTCGTCATTTTTAACCATTTTGGAAATAAACCCTTCAATGTCATTGTTATCATCTTCAAGTTTGAACTCTTTATCATAATTATAAATTAGTAAAGTCAGTCGTAAAAGGTCTACAATATCACTATGAGGAAGCATTTTATATATATATTGGATAGATATTATATTTGTTGAACAACGAATGAATACTATTCAAAAATTTTCACAATACAGATAAATTGACATTAAATAGTGTTCATTTATATATAATATAAAATGAATGGAAACACATATAAAATATTAATAGACGACCGACACTATACATCCTGGAAATATTATAACATGTTTGAATATAAAGAACAAGATATAGACGTATCGCCAGAAAGTCATAAATTATTAAATGATGATGTCATTACAGTTGATGATGAAAAAAATGTTAGTATTATTCATTCTACTATTCGAAACACCGAACATATACCAGGAGTGATTGTTTTGGAGAAGAACAAGACATATGGGCGAGCGAAAAATGGTAAATTATTGTACAAATGTATTCCAGATGATAGAAGATTGCCAGTGTTTTTAATACCGTATGATATGAAAAATATAGGGTTTTCAAAAGTCTACATAAATAAATACATTACCTTTCAATATACCGAATGGACTAGCAAGCATCCATATGGAAAGGTGAGTCAAGTAATAGGAACAGTAGATATATTAGATAATTACTATGAATACCAACTGTATTGTAAGAGCTTACATGCCAGTATTCAAAGGTTTACAAAAGATACAAATAAAGCCATTAAAAGTTGTTCAACTCATGACGAGTTTATCGATAATATTTGTAAACAATATGATAATATTGAAGACCGAACTGATAAAAACCACTGGAAGGTTTTCTCGATTGACCCTATAGGAAGCGTAGATTTTGATGACGCCTTCAGTATAAAAAACATGCCAGATGACACACAATTAATTAGTATTTATATATCGAACGTCACCATATGGTTAGATGTCCTGAATTTATGGGATTCGTTTTCACAAAGAATATCTACCATTTATTTACCTGATAAAAAAAGACCCATGTTACCCAGTATTTTATCTGATTGTTTATGTAGTCTAATGGAAAATCGTAATAGGATAGCACTGGCTATGGATATTGAAATAAAGGACGGAACAATACTGAATATGAAATATAGTAATGTAAAGATAAATGTTTTCAAAAATTATCGATATGACGAAACCGCATTATTAATGGATGCCGATTACCATACTCTGTTAGAAACAAGTTGCGAACTATCAAAGAAATACAAATATATGAATAAAATACGAGACAGTCATGATTTGGTTGCCTACTTGATGATATTGATGAATTATCATTCTGGAAAGACTATGTTAGAGCATAACAATGGTATTCTGCGTTCTTCTATTATCAATAAACAGATAGAAATGCCTACTTCATTACCAGATGAAGTTTCCAATTTTATAAAGATATGGAATAGCACCACAGGTCAATATTTAGATGCTACGAAATTAGAAAAGGGCGACTTGTATTCACATGATTTATTGAATGTGGACGCATATATTCATATTACATCGCCCATCCGCCGAATAGTAGACTTATTGAACATTATAAAAATACAAGAAAATCTTCAACTTGTTCAGTTGTCTGAGAATAGCGCGAAGTTTTATAACAAATGGATTGACCAGTTAGAATATATCAATACAACTATGCGTTATATTAGAAGAGTTCAGAACGATTGTTCATTATTACATAATTTTGTAACCAATCCTGATCTACTTGATAGAACATACAAAGGATACGTATTTGATAAAATAGAAAGAAGTGATGGTCTGTTTCATTACGTAATATATTTTCCAGAACTTAGAATGACATCCAAGATAACAGTACGCAAAGAAATGAACAACTATGATTGCAAAGAGTTTCACTTGTTTATTTTCCAAGATGAAGATAGTTTGAAACGTAAAATACGCGTTCAGATAATATAATATGAACATGAATATGAAATTATTTCAATTCCTAAGAATTGAGATAATTTGTGATGAACGGAAACTAAAGTAGCGTTTCAATTAGGAATATTGTAGATATTTTTTTTATTTATTTTTGTGTTATGTAATCGAAATTACATATTTTATGACAAACTTTGTCTCAATTCTTCAGTAGTCAAACCTTGTACGTACGGGTCATCATTTGTTGGATTATAAAGAGCTACAGATATATTACCTGTGATTAAAGATAAATATGGTGATTCGACCAGATAAAAAAAACCAGGACTAGCTTCACTACCCTTAGTAGGTGTTGTTCCCATACCAGGAAACTCAGAGAACTTATCTAGCATAGTAGTGGCCCCACTAAACATATCTGAAAAAAGATTACAATTATCAGGCTTCCATACATATATATTTTGAAAAAAATCCTCCGCATTCTGAAACATGTATCTCATATCGTCAACCTTAGAAACATCCCATCCACTAATATCTTGATTGAAATTGTTACAATTATTAAACATCGAAAACATACGTGTAACGTTAGAAACATTCCAACTACTAAGGTTTTGATTGAAAACTATACAACCATCGAACATCTGGTTCATAGTGCTATTATTAATGTTAGAAACATCCCAGCCACCAATATATTGGTTGAAAGCAATAGCAAATCGAAACATGCCCTCCATATTAGTGACATTAGAAACATTCCAGCTACTAATATTTCCATTGAATGCCGCAGCATTAAAGAACATGTTTCTCGTGCCAGTAACTCCAGAAGTATCCCAGCTATTTAAATCCTGATTGAATAGAGTAGCATTTTCGAACATCGCTCCTAAAAAGTTCACATTAGAAATATCCCAATTATTAATATTTCCCTGATTGAAATTACTATTTTGGAACATGTTAGCCAAATTTGAAACTGAACTCGGAATATAATCAGGAACACTCGTAAGAGATGATGTTTGACCAAATGCTCCAAATAACGATGTTATGCCTGGTAATCCCCAATTTAATGAAATAGTATCATTGATTGGGGTGACTGTTGTAAGCTTATCTCCACCAGACCAACTATTAGACGAACCAAACCCGGATACTGTTCCATCAGTAACAGTAATAGTTACATTACCATTAAAATTTGCTGCGTATTCATGTGTAAGGGTTGAATCTGTAGTTGTAGTTCCGTCACCCCAGTTAACAGTGACAGCGAGGGTTCCGCTGCCTGTAATCGGTAATGTGATAGTATCCCCACTTACAATTCCTGAAAAGGTTAAAACTAATGAACTACTCATATATAAATTATATGATATATTTAATTATATAAATCGATATTCCATAATTAAATATAGAGAGACTGACTCGTAGCAACATATTTCAATGTCTTTCCGGGTATTTCTTGTAATTTCTTTAATAAAGATACATTGCCAATATATTCGGCTACTTTTTCCATTTCACTTGAAATATTATTAATTTTTAATATCGAAATTATATATTTTATGATAAACTTTGTCTCAATTCTTCAGTAGTCAAACCTTCTACGTACGGGTCATCATTTGTTGGATTATAAAGAGCTACAGATATATCACCTGTAATTAAAGATAAATATGGTGAATCGACCAGATAAAAAAAACCAGGACTAGCTTCACTACCCTTAGTAGGTGTTGTTCCCATACCAGGAAACCCAGAGAACCTATCTAGCATACTAGTGGCCCCACTAAACATACCTGAAAAAAGATTACAATCATCAGGCTTCCATACATATATTTTTTGAGAAAAATCCTCCGCATCCTGAAATATGAATCTCATATCGGTAACGTTAGAAACATCCCATCCACTAATATCTTGATTGAAATTGTTACAATTACGAAACATCGCTGTCATACGTGTAAAGTTAGAAACATTCCAATTACTAAGGTTTTGATTGAAAACTATACAACCATCGAACATCTGGTTCATACTGATATTATTAATGTTAGAAACATCCCAGTTACCAATATCTTGGTTGAAAGCACTAGCATTTCGAAACATATCCTCCATATAACTGATATTAGAAACATTCCAGCTACTAATATTTCCATTGAATGCAAAAGCTTCCTGGAACATGCTTCTCGTGTTCGTCACAATAGAAGTATCCCATCTATTTAAATCTTTATTGAAATTATAACATTTCCAAAACATATTACTCATGTCCGTCACCTTAACAGTATTCCAACTCCCAATATCTTGATTGAAAACATTACAATTATTAAACATAGAACTCATCATCGTCACCTTAACAGTATTCCAACTCCCAATATCTTGATTGAAAACATTACAATTACGAAACATCCCTGTCATGATCATCACATTAGAAGTATCCCAACTCCCAATATCTTGATTGAAAACATTACAATCATCAAACATAACACCCATGTTCGTCACATTAGAAGTATCCCAACTCCCAATATCTTGATTGAAAACATTACAATTACTAAACGTCTTGTGCAAGTTGACAATCGTATTTGGTATATAATTAGGAACACTTGTTAAAATAGTTGCCTCATAAAATGCTGCGTCAAGGCTTGTAATGCCTGGTAATCCCCAGTTTAATGAACTAGTATCATTGCTCGTGGCGACTGTTGTAAGCTTATCTCCACCAATCCAACTACTCGATCCAGTTCCAAATTGAGTTACTGTTCCAGCAGTTACTGTGATTGAGACCGTTCCAGTAAAGGATGAGGTGTAGATATGAGAAAGGGATGTATTTGTGGGTCCGTCACCCCAGTCAACACTTACTGCTAGTCCTACACCTGTAATGGGCAATGTGATATTAGTAACACCAGAAAAGGTTAAAACTAATGAACTACTCATATATAATTTATATGATATAATTATATTAAATCGATATTCAATAATTAAATATAGAGAGACTGACTCGTAGCAACATATTTCAATGTCTTTCCGGGTATTTCTTGTAATTTCTTTAATAAAGATACATTGCCAATATATTCGGCTACTTTTTCCATTTCACTTGAAATATTATTAATTTTTAATATTGCTTTGACAAACTCTCTTAGGAATACCATTACTTTCTATATTCTCTGTATTATTCTCAACAAACTTTTCTGATTCGATTAGTGCAACAATTATAAGTCAGAACCCTGTTGATAAGGTTGTAAATTAGATGGATTGTATAAAGCAAGACTTACATCTCCCGACGTTATAAGGAAATAACGATAACCCGGACCATTGAAAAAAGATATATCAGGAGTCGCTGCCATACCAGGACTCGCACTATAAGTGTCTAACATACTGGTTGCGTTAGCGAACATATTACTCAGGTTTGTACCAATTGATATCTTCCAATTAGATATGTATTGGTTGAAATTAGGACAATTAAAAAACATACCAAACATATTCGTAACTGCGGAAGTGTTCCATCCACCGATATCTTGGTTGAAAATAGCAGCACTAGAGAACATCATACTCATATTCGTAACTGCGGAAGTGTTCCATCCACCGATATCTTGGTTGAAAATAGCAGCACTAGAGAACATAGAACTCATACTTGTGACATTAGAAACATCCCAACTCCCGATATCTGTGTTGAAATTAGCAGCACCTTGGAACATAGAAATCATACTTGTGACATTAGAAACATCCCAACTCCCGATATCTGTGTTGAAATTAGTAGCACTAGAGAACATACGACTCATACTTGTGACATTAGAAACATTCCAATTTCCAATAGAGAGACTACTGGATGTTACAGATAAAAACATCCTGTCACCGTTAGTATTTGCTACAATCACAGGCACATCAGTTGCGGTAATACCTCCTGTTAGTCCACGCAATTGCCTTTCATCACTACTCAAAGGCATTCCATCCCATAGCGTAATCACCATTGCTTTATAATTAGCATCCCCATTTAATCTAAATCCATCAGTACCAAATGAGGGATTAGTAAGGTCAACATCAAAATTAAGGGTATAACTATCTGATCCGTTGTCTGTGATAGATAAGTTAGAAAAAGATCCCCCTGTGTTTATAATAGGAAAATCTCCAATGGTTGGTACATGTCCAGAAAGTGTAAAATTAAACTGATTACTCATGTATTAATATAAACAAATATTAAATAATTAAACTATTCAATATGATTATTCCTTAAATATAGAGCGACTGACTCGTAGCAACATATTTCAATGTCTTTCCGGGTATTTCTTGTAATTTCTTTAATAAAGATACATTGCCAATATATTCGGCTACTTTTTCCATTTCACTTGAAATATTATTAATTTTTAATATTGCTTTGACAAACTCTCCTAGGAATATACCCTTATCATATTCCATATTTTGTAAAACTAATTTACATTCTGATACATTATCCGAGTCGCACCACGGAATCATATAATGTAACAAGTCATAGTGAATCGTATAATCGATACCAGTGTTCAATAGATTTGTATTTTCATAATCAAAATATTTCAGGTTCATTTCTTTGATTTGTAATATCATCTTGTTTACAATGCCATCACTACAATCAGGTTGATGAGATAAATAGTCGTCGCCTACTGTAATATTCGTAAAACAACTGAAAATACATATGAGTTGATTGGTATCTAATGAATCAAACTCATTATTGTTTAGCATATGACCAAAACTTAAACAGTGGACTTCTCTAATATGCGATGCGATTATTCCTAATGTTGTCAGTTGAAAATCATGACTTTCTATATTCTCTGTATTCTTCTCAACAAACTTTTCTGATTCGATTAGTCCAACAATTCGGTCAATATTTTGTTGTATGTATCCCTTTGAATTATCATAATCGTTTTTCAATACATTCAGTTCATTCCGTTTTTCTAAAGAATTTTTTACTTTCAACACGTCTCCTTTGAGAAACTTATATTGACCTTCTATCATTTTCTCTTCTTTATCCAATGTTTTCCGAGCCTTATTCGAAGCATATTTTTTTCGACTCGGAATATCAATATACGTATCAACCACGCCCCGTGGTGTACGAAGATGTTCTAGTGAAGCATTCATGTTATCTATTTCACATTCAACTGATGATATTTTAGTAAATATATCTCCTAGTTGTGAGGTAATCTCGCTCTGAATCATAGAGCGTTCGCAGAACTTGGAATAGTCTTTTTCTCCAATGTCAATCAGATTCAATATCAGGTCATATGATATCTTGAATTTGCTAACTAGTGTTTGTGGTTTCCCTTTCATCATCATTTTGTAATCAATCATGTCGACATTTCTGAAAAGGTTATTTAGATGAATAACATTGCCTACTTTATCTATACCACGTCGTCCAGCTCGACCGGCTGCCTGAACAAACTCGTGTGAATGGAACATTCGCATTCCACTACCATCAAACTTCTTTACATCTGTAAATATAACTGTTTTTATAGGCATGTTCAGTCCTACACTAAATGTTTCGGTGGCAAACAAAAGCTTAATAAATCCTTTCTCAAATAACAACTCGACGATTTCTCTAAGGATAGGTATAATTCCGCTATGGTGGATAGCGATGCCTTTTTCTAACAATGAAACCATATCAACATATTCGGGAAGTTCTAGATATTCTTGAAAGTTCGGAATCTTTGAACGTAGAAGATGTTCACATTCCTTTTTTATATTATAGGGTGATGATGACTTCTCATCATTTTCATCGAAAAGAGGTACCGTAATCTCGTGCGCAGCTATTGCAATCTGTTTTCTAGATAGAATGAAACACACAGCAGGAAGCATATTATTGGAAACCATATATTTACATAATTGATTTAATACAAAAGAGCGTTTGATAAATGTTTTTTTGTTTTGAAAGAGAGATATATTTTTATTAATCTTATCTAATGTTAGTTGTTGAAACTCGCCTTGCGCTGTTTGTATTACGACAGGCTTATTAATCTCACCACGAATGCGTTTTTCTTCATCCTTGTCTTTGAGTGATTTAAAGAACCCTTGGGTAGTCGTAGTAAAACTGTAATGTGTCAAAGGAACAGGTCTATAATTGGATATGGCCAGGTATACTTCTTTACCATCGTGATGATTAAGCAAATTAGTTCCTCTGGATTCAATCCATAATGCGAACTTTTCAGGACGGTCTAATGTAGCAGACAACATAACCATTTGAACGTGCTTGGGTAGTAACAATATGGTGCTTTCCCATACATGTCCTCGGTCACTATCATTAATCATATGAATCTCGTCTTGTATGACACATGCCAGTTCATTCTCAAAGTCCATATCAAACATAAGAAGTGATTGAGATTTATTTTCTTGGGTATTTTTATTTTGTTTTCTATATAGTGTATTTTGTAAGATTTCCGCAGTCATAATCAGCACTTGGGCTTCCGGGTTTATTTTGATATCGCCTGTTAACAAGCCGATACTAATGCCAGGGAACTTCTGGAGAAACTCGTAGTATTTTTGATTGGACAACGCTTTTATTGGAGAAGTATATATGACCTTTTTTCCTTGTGATGTAAAATAATCAATTGCAAACAATGCTGGTAAAGTTTTACCTGAACCAGTTGGAACACAACTGAGAGAATGATGTCCTTCGACAATAGATTGAATCGCAAACTTCTGAAAAATACTTAAATCGTAAGGATACTTTTCAAAATAGGGATTGTATTTCTCATCAAAGTGAGTATAATCATTACATAATTTTACCATATTGTATTTGTCTTGTGTAAGTAATGAAGTACTAGCTATATATTTATAAAAATATATCTATATATGGTTTCAAAATAAAGATACTGGTATAGTATATTATATATACTATATCAAAAAGTGTAATAAGTATTAACAAATGATTGCTAATAGGTATAAAATATTGAATAAAATTAATTCAGGCGAGTTTGGATCAATTTATTCTGGAGAAAAAGTAAGAACTTGTGATAAAGTCGCAATAAAAATGGAGTCGCTTGATAAAAACAATGGATTGTTGAAACATGAAACAAATGTGTATCAGTATTTGAAAGAATTGCCATGTGTTCCTAACATAAAATGGTATGGTGTCCAAAAGAATATTCAATATTTAGTAATGCCTTTGTATGATTATTCACTGTGTAGATTTATAGAAGATAAAAAGTATATGGGAAATCGATCAATCTCACAAACCGGGGAGGAGTTGATAAATATTATGAGGTTTGTTCATGAGAAAGGTATCATACATAGAGATATAAAACCTGATAATTTTATGATAGATACAGCTAACGATAAAATCGTATTAATTGATTTTGGTTTTGCGAGACGATATATAACTGCTGACGGAATACATATACCATATAAAAACGGAAAAAATATTATAGGAACTCCAAATTATATAAGTATGAATATACATAATGGAGATGAACCCAGTCGTCGCGATGATGTAGAATCTGTATGTTATATTCTATTTTTTCTTTTTAATAATATATCTACATGGTGTTCATCTAATGAAATAGATATGATAAAGAACCACAAGTTGAACACTCGGAATGAAAATGATATGAATCCTATTTTCTACAATATATTTAACAGATGTATGAACACCACTTTTATGAGTTATCCGGACTATGATGAAATTATAAAAATGATAAGAACACTGTAATCTATGTGTTGTCATAAATAGTATAAAGACAAACACATTTATTAATGTATAATGAGTAACGAAGCCGAGGAAACAACGGGATGCGTTAAATGGTTCAATAATAAGTCTGGATACGGTTTTATTACAGTGACTGATGGTGAGAATGTAGGAAGTGACATTTTTGTACATCATAGTAATATTAACGTGACAACCGAACAATACAAATATTTGGTTCAGGGGGAATATGTATCTTTTGAAGTAGATGAGAATGCCAAAGGACAACATAAATATCAAGCAATGAATGTTCATGGAATTAAACAGGGACAGCTCATGTGCGAGACACGACGTGAAGTGAAAGAGAATAGATTAAAATACAATGAAACAAAGGATTAGATTACGTTTGAAAAAAAATATAATTAACATATACTATATTAATTATATTGTCATGAAAGATTTTGGTTCTTATAGCAAAGAACAGATAGATACGTTAAACAATGCCAATGATAAGTTAGGGTTGAGTAATAATATGAATATAGAAAGAAATAAAAACATTATATTTGTATATTCATCCCCGAAAGTTGGTTCGACAAGTCTAGTTTCATCCTTGCGACTATCATTAAATGATAAATATGTGATATTACATATTCACAATGAAAAAATGTTAAAATCGTTGTATGACATACGCGATATTCAAGTGATTGATATTATTGAATATAATAGATACTTAGGAAAGAATATTCATGTGTTCGATATATATCGTTCTATCATGGAACAAAGAATGTCATTATTTTTTGAAAATATAGACACGTTTCATTTTAATGTAAGTAAAGAAAGGCTGTGTAAATATGATGTTCAAATACTAATAACTCGGTTTAATAAAATATGTTCGCATTTATTAATTACAGACCATTTCAAAACGTATTATAATGTAGATTTTCCTGAGGTGTTTGACCACGATAAAAAATATTTGTTATTAGAAAGGAATGGGATAAAGTTTGTTAAGTTGCGTTTACAAGATTCATCAGAATGGAGTTTAATATTGAATCGGATATTACATGAAGATATTATTATGATAAAAGATTATCAGACAAACGATAAAGTCATCAAAGATGTATATAATAATTTCAAACTACATTATAAAATACCAGAAAATATCTATAATTTGCTAGTTGAGAATCAAGAACTGAAATATTATTATACGGATGAAGAGAGAAGTCAATATTTGTCTTCTTGGAATAATAAAATAACATCAAGCATACCGTATTATTCAGAGGTTGAATATAAAGTTTACATAGAAGTCTCTATTGCCAATCGATATCAATCGGAAATCCAATATGAACATTATTTTGATGATGGATGTAATTGTCAAGGATGTAATAGACAAAGAAAAATAGTACTTACTAAGTTGAAGCAAAATAAAAACAATAGTGTCTCAAAAATTAATCATTTGCTTTCACTAAAAAACAAGTTAGAAATGGAAATTAATAAAAAGCTACGAGGGAATATTCGCTCGGCAAGAAGTAAGTCAAAACACACTATTGGACTTCATTTGATGTAAATATATCGTACAAGTAGTGAAATGTATCTTTAAAAGAGAAAGTTAAATATGGTAAGATACGGTATTTGATAATATCCTTTGGTATATGGATATTCTTGTCGCCTATATTTATTTCGTTCTCGACTTCTGAAAGATAGTCAATGAGAGTACGCAGCATATGTTGCTTATGAATAATGGCACATTTGCTGGTATATAGATGAATATATTTCATTGTTAGGTAAGTATGATTACACGGGATGATGATAATAGTGTTTTTTTTTATAGTAAAATGAAATATCTGTTTTTTATTATCATATTGCTTAATAAGTAATTTCAAAACTGTTGGTATTGATTGGTTATAACACTTGTTTAGTATATCAAAACAACTGTTTTGATATGCTAATAATACTTCAGTTACATGTCTCATTTTGACTTTTGGATTTAATTTTAGTTTATTTAAATTAGCTTTCTATTCACACACACACAGAGATAAAATAAATATCAATTTTTATTTCGCCGTGAATAGTTGGTGGAAAAAAGTAAATAGGAATGCCCCCCGCAATATGTGTGTGTGTGTGTGTCTGTATGTA
>Ga0209830_10000665_pt1 | contig 34124 bp, 53 predicted proteins | sample ArcticOcean_MG_C_12_FD_187439 | JGI IMG/M metagenome (GOLD analysis project Ga0209830, IMG submission 187439) | Marine microbial communities from western Arctic Ocean - ArcticOcean_MG_CB8_130 (SPAdes) (version 2) | ecosystem: Environmental > Aquatic > Marine > Oceanic | place: Arctic Ocean...
CACACATCACTACATCTAAGTGGCATCTCTAGCCTCATTAAAAGAGGTTTTATTTCTCTTCAGCTAGTCGAATAGGTTGTAAGTCTTGCTAGTCTCTATAGGTGTGATGGATACTCTAGATTGTTTACGACTCTAATCTATCTCTATTTAGGCGTGACAATAATGGTTTGTAAAATGCCCTGAGATATTCACACAGTATATGTGAACTGTATCTCATTGCAGAGATGATGAGATTAAGTACATAGTATTATGTAGGAAAAATATATTTTGTTTTTACTATATAGTAGTATGAGAGAGTAATCTGTAGTTGTTGCTATCTCATTCATTTACAAGACTACATAAAAGGCGAAAATAATAATGTTTAATAAACCATTAAATGAACTCACTCAAGATGAACAAAAGAAAGTAATACTAGAAGAGGTCAACAACTGGATGCAATCTAAGGATGCTCAGAGAATACAAGACCTACAGAGACCAGTGACAATAGTTAAGAGGCATGACTCATCTCATACTTCTTATAGGAAGTTATCATTGGTTGATGCAATAGGTAGAATAGTTTTACTTGATTATGTCTTCTGCGAAAAAAAAGGAAAAGAATTTATAAAGGATTATGACTCAATCAAAAAGGTCAAAACTCTTCTTAACATTCTTAACTAACTTAACTGTACTTTCTGTATTGGGTTGTTGCTTCTTCCAACAATCCATGCAGAGAAATTTATTTAGATACTTGTTTCCAATTGGTGAGTCTTCCTTACTACAAACAGAGCAAGACTTATATCTCTTGAACTGTAGAGCATCTTCTCTTGTTGCAGTCTTATATGTAATCATTTAGTCGTGGCATTCACAGTCATCTAAAATCTTTAAACATAAAACACAAATGTCTATGTCTTCATCTTCCATCAGTGAATGGTGTGGATTTGAAATTCAGCAATAAATTCTATCTGCTCTTCATCAGTTGAAATACAAGTCGGACATTCTGTTCCATCGCAGTCCTGAACATCACAACAATTTACTTCACAGATACATTGGCACTGAGACATTAGTTAAGTTTCTTATCTTCAGCTTGCTGATTAGTTAAATCTAAATTTATAGAATTATAAAGTTCAGCAATATGCTCTTTTAATTTTGCTACATCTGAGGTGTCAACACTTACGTGACCTGAGATGCTAGTTGGATTGCCTTGCAGTAGAGAAGATAGCTTTAAACTTTCTACTCCAACCTTAGTCATGTTTAATAGGTCCTGAACTTTTTCTATATTGTTTCCAATTCCTCCATCGAGTGCCTTGTTAACTTGCTCCAGTGCTTTATTTGCATTCTGAGATAATTTCTCAGCCATCAAAGTTAAGTCTTCAGATTTTTTTTCTATAGTTTTCTCAGTTGCAATTTGATTTGCTTTTAAATCTACAGACTCACATTGTGTCACCCAATCTTCTGCCTTCATGTGTCTGAAGATGGTTGCTAGGGATGGAACTTTCTTTTTGTTTTTGAATTTTATTAATAGTTCAGAATGCAATTTTCTAATACTTCTCTTTGACTTAGGTGTCTGAAAGTACATCTGTTTTATATCCTCACAGGATAAATCTCTAGACCTATTTGTTGGCATGATAATATATAACTACTGTATTTTAGTACTTTTTAATACTAGAACATTCCTAAAACACTTGTATTTCAATGTTATATTGGTGGTTGTAAGTGGTTGTTTATTTGTGTTATAGTTCTGTATGAATAAAAATACCCACCTTGCAAATCTGAAAGTTATAATAGGATTTGCCTTATTGTTTATTGCTAGACTAGGAAATGTTAATGCACTTGCAGACCTCCAACATTTAGCGATAAGTAGTATTGGATTGAGTTCAATCAAAATAGCGTACTGCGAATAATCAAGAAAACGCAGTATTACTAATTGAGGCAGTGGGGCAAGATGAACAATAAAAAATTAATTTGTTTATTACTATATAAGTAGCATCTTGTACTGCAATAGGTCGACAAAGACTTAGTCAGCTTCCAAACCTGATTATGTTTCACTTAGATTGAGTTGCAAAATCAAAAACTTTTTTTCTTAAAATAAATTTTTATGGATGCACATATTTAGTTGCATCCACAAACATTTATATGTTTGGGAGAGAAGAGTTAATATGCTTAATCAAAATACAGAGACAACAAAAATTGTTTATACTAAAATCAAAACAGAACACGATAGCAAGTGGGGAAATATTTCTTATAAAGAAAAATTTAATCTTAAATTTAATGATACTGATGTTTCAGTAATCCATGACTTTTGGGATTGGAAGCCTTTTAAAAAACAAAACCCTCAAGCTATAGAAGACCTCAAAGAGCATATCTCTGAAGAATTACAAAAAGGAACTAAATCAAATTTTTTACCTTATTGTAATTTTGGAGCAAGTGTCACTTGGGAAGTAATATAAATTTTTATGAATGCACATACTTAGTTGCATTCACAAACATTTATATGTTTGGGAAGGAAGAGTTATTATGGAATGTGAAGATTGTAATAATCAAGGTTATGTTTTATCTAATAATGAAAAAGAGGAAAAAGACTTGCAGAAGTGTGACACCTGTCAGACTTTTGTATCAGACTGTGAAGCAAAGTTATTTGTTTTAGATTATATTAAAAACAAAGGAAGGAATAAATAATGGAAGACAGATTAGCAATACTTATAAATAGAATAAAAAATAATCTTTTAGCTGAAAAAAAGATTATTGATAATAAAGATGACACACATTTTGATTATGTAGATTATCATATTGATGAGTCTTATTTAGAAGGTTATCAAAAAGCGATAACCGATTTAGAAATCGTGATTAAAACTATGGGAGAAGAAGAAAAAGAAAAGAAAGAAATGCAATCCATAGTAGACAGTTTTAATACTAAAAAATTTAATCCTGTCTTAGTAAAACTTATTAAGGAGACTAACTAATGGATTATGAATTTAGAAATAGTCAGGAGGCATTTGAGAATGCTCTTAACTTAGGTAAGTTTACAGATGACTCTGAGGATGGCAGACAGTATGTGGGTGGATGGATGTATATGTATAGCCTAGCTAATACTGATTACTTTAAGAATAGGAATGACAGGAAATATTTAACTGTCGAATATAAATCTATAAGTATACCTAGATAAATTTTTATGAAAGCACATTGATGCTTTCACAAACATTTATATGTTTGGGAAGGAAGAGTTATTATGGAAATTAATTTACCTAATAAAACTATTGAACTTAATGATGCAAAAGTTCATACAATTATGGATGGCTTAGATGAACTTATTATTAATATTGATAGCATGACATCTAATGAAAAAGATATGCGTGTTTATGATGATAAAGGAAAATTAAATAAATATGGCAAACAATGTGAAGATAAAAAACAAAATGCGATTGAACTTCATTGTCAATTGTATGACTATATAACTAGATAAATTTTGATGAATGCACATTGATGCATTCACCAACATTTATGTTGGAATTAACAATTAACAAGGAGAAATATATGTTTGAAGTAAAAAAGAATGAACTAACGCTTAGTGATAGTTTTAAATTTGATGTAGGACTAACACCGAATTATTATCGTGATGAAGTGGCAAATGAGTTTGTAAAAATACCTGAGAGTTTTCAGGTTATGGATACAACTAACAATGAGCCTATCAGCAATGCAATTGTAGGCTCTCAGTATAATCCTGATGCATACTACAAGATGATTGCCGTGCTTTCAGAGGCAATATTAAAAAGTAATATTTATGGAGAGTTTCATGTTCAAGACAGTCTCTTCGATGGTAAAGGGAAATTTGTCAGGGAAATTAGATTTCCAAATCTTACTATTACACCAAAGACTAGAAAAGTTGGTGACATCATCGAATTTAGAATTCGATTTAGAACTAGCTTGGATGGGTCTTGGATGCACTTACTTGAAATTGCACCAATAAGACTAGCTTGTTTAAATGGACAGACTTCAGCAATTCATAAGCTGATGTTTGCAAATAAACACACATCAGGTTTCAGTGTAGATACTCTGAGAATAAATATTCAGAGTGGCATTGAAACTTTTCAGAGTATGGGAAGTTGGTTTGAGTCTCTATCTAATAGAGAAATTTCTGAGTCTAATGTCAGGGAAATTTTAAATACTACTTTATTTAAAAACCAAGTTAAGGCAAAAGCTGACCTAGATAAAAACAAGACTTATAATTGGATGATTAACCAATTCTATCAGGAGAGCAAAAACTTAGGCATGACTATGTACGCCTGTTATAATATGCTTACGCATTGGGCATCCCACACACCTCACGAACTTAGAACTAAAAGTACGAGAGTTCATCAGAGACAATACGATGACAATCAAAAAGTGCTTTTTGTTTTAAAGTCACCAGTGTGGAATAACTACATGAACTAACAATAAGTTCTAATGATTGCATCTTCGGATGCAATCATCAGCACTTGCTGAAGATGGAAGGTAAAAATATGCTAGATAACAAATGGAAAGTTGGAAAGTATGTAGATTACAGAAATGTATTCATACATCATTCCAAGCCATTGCCATTTGATGAGGGTGAGGAATACACAGACGATAAAAATGAAGCGTCACAAATTAGTGTATTCCTAGAGACTCATTACAAAGATGAGAATGGTGAAGAAGAGTCCATGTTTGATGTTGAATTTGAAAAAGAATTTGACATAAAAAAACTTGGATATGACAAAGCTAAAGACAAAGCTATTTCTTATGCAATAAAACTTAGTAAGAAGTATGACATTGACTATGAGTGGTATTAATAAAGGAGAGTTAACAATGACTAGTTTAAAAGAATATAATTTATGGGTTAAACCGAACAAAAAGTGTGGTGACTGTGATGTCGAGTACATTTGTTTTACCTGTGAAGCAGAACAAGTAAGGAATAAATATCCTGACGCAGTTTATACAGATGACTGTCAGTGGGATTTAAAGGAGAGTGAACAATGAATGGTGCAGATTTATTTTTAATTTTAGCAGTTTTTTACTTGTGCTATAAATTAATACAACAGTACAAGAAAGAAAAATCAGCAAGTAGAACTATTAAGATTACACATTATAAGGAAAGTGAACAATGAATATTAACGATAAAATAAACGATGCACTATGTGACTTGTATGATGTGAAAAAAACATTGCACTATACAAGAGACAGATACGAAGACATGAGGGTAATTGATTTACCTAAAGATAGTGATGGAACAGAGTTTACAATCAGAGATTGTTTAGAAAATACTATTTCTATCTTAGAGCAATTAAGGGAGAGTAAACAATGACTAAAGAACAATTTATAAAAGAAATATTTGAGATAGCATTTGGAGAAACAAAGCTGACTCAAGAACTGTTAGATGAAAAAGATTATCAAACAGTTGCAGATAAGATAATGGAGTATTCAGATAATGCTCTTAAATGGGAGGAGGGTGAGTAATGAAGATATACGGATACGATTTAGTAGAGGGAACAAAGTTTGAGATGTCTATAGAAGAACTTTGTAGGATAAATAACTGCGAGGATGGTCTGAATAGTAATTGTTATATCTACACTACAGAGGAAGATAGAGATTTACATTTAAGCCAAGTAGGGAAACTCAAGTTAGAAAGTATGTGAATAAGTTAAGCAGAAGTGGTTGACCCACTTCTACTTCACTTGTGTGAAGTTTTATTAACAATATAAAAGGAGCGAATATGAAGAAACCTTATAAGAGAAATGTCGATAAGATTGTATCGATACTAAAGCAACTGCGTTATGACAACAGAGTTGCAAATGCTATAGTGAAACCTTTTAAGTTAAAATTAATTGACTTACTAGGTGGTCAAGAAAAATTAACTGTAGATGGAAGTATTGGAAGTTTAAGTATACAAAAAATTTCTAAGCCTATGGTTGATATGGATTTATTAAAAGCAAATCCTATTCATTATAAAAAGTATATTAAATATCAGACTCAATACAGATTAACGTCTAAAGAGTTTGATATTATAATGGAGGTAGCATAATGGATGACACTCTAATCACTACAAAATTAATTACCAAAGATTTTTGGAAAATTTTGAAGTCAGCAAAAGATTTAGAAACATTCAAAGTTAATTCTATTGTTAAAGAAAAAGATAAAGAGTTTATTTTTATTTTAGATAAACTTATGAATAAATGTGGGTGGCACAACTACCCACTTTATCCAAATAATATTTATATTGATGAATGGGAAAGTTCACCAATTATTAAAGAAGAAGTTTAAAATAATAACTTAGAAAAATAAATCATAACAATTGATACATGGGATACTGGATGCAATCCAGTGTCCCTTTTTTTATGTCTTTTTTTTACAGAGTTATAATTATCTATTTTTATTTGATGATAGTCTTATGATAGTATGGTCATGATATACGCGACTTTTTGATAGGGCAGATTTTCTGCCCTATTATCAACATTTAATTGATGTTTTAAATTCTGTACTTATAGGTACAGTTAAAATATATTAGCATAATTAATTATGTATTAAACTGAACTCTAGGGGAACAATTTAATTAGTCATGATATACACGATTTTCTGATTAGTCATGATATACACGATTATTTTCTTTTTTTTCGTTTAGTATTAAAAAATTTGACTAAGACATCTAGTGCACTCTTAACCATTTTTTTGTGTGAATTATCTTTATGCAACATTTCATTGTGTAGTAAGTAGCTTGGGTACTCTTCAAATATTATTATATTCCTTATAGCTACAAGTTGAGATATTGAGATTGTTTCCTGTAAATATAAATTTATGTCTTTATATAAATCCCAAGTTTCCTTATCTTTTTTACTTACACTTCTCTGTAAACTTCTTCCACTTATAGGTGTAAGTAATTTTCCTGTATTGGACTCTGGGTAGGCTCTACCAAAAATCTTTCTGTTAATACTTAAAAAATTCATAGCAGCCTTGTAATGCTCTTCATTAATCATGTTTCTCTCATACATGATATCAATGGGGTTAGTAGACATATTTGGGTTACCACCATTAACTAAAGTTATTCTTTTTAATTGTTGTTCTGGAGTTCCTCTATCCAAGATAACAGGATATTGTTTAGGTCTACCTCTATCTTTTTTAATCATAACAACTCAATTCCTAGGTTTTTTACATCTTTATCTGTAATCATTCCTTTTTCAACCATTTTTTCTACAAATCCTTTATGTTTTTTTGCATAATCTATAGAAAATGGTGTTGGATTTTTAAATGCATCAACCCAACTTTCAAACTCTGAATTTTCTTTATTAGCTATAGATAATTCTTTAGGTGTTTCATCTAAATAATTCATAGCACTTAACCAAGAGGAAGGTTGTTTAGCAAATGTTTTATCTGTAAGAGAATTATAATGTTGATTATACATCTCAGCTAATTCCTTTGGTTTTGCTAACCAATCTTTATCTACCTTTTTATAATTCTTTAAAGCCTGACCCTTACTGACCTTATTAGTTACTAATTCCCAAAACTCATTAAAATAATTAAATACATTTACCTCATCTTTATATTTATTATGGTTTATAGTTAATGGTTTATAGCTTATAGTTGCTAATGCTTGAGCATTGCTCGGAGCATCTTTTTTCCATCTAGCTTCAGCACCTCTCTTACCTCTCTCGGAATTAGTTTCAAAATTATCTTTAGCTTCTTTAAGCCACTTATCACAACCCTTATTTTTTATCTTACCATCCTGAATGTATATCTTATTCTTTTTTAACAACTCATCTTTAATTGGTGCAGAGTTACCATTAAATTTAGCAGTCAAAACTTGCCAAGTAATCTCATCATCAAATAAATTATCATTGGATGTATAAATATGATTTATTAATCTGTAGTAAGTTAATTCTGATTGCCATGTCAACATAGATGTGCCATTCAACACATCGTCTGGAAACCATTTTATAAATATCATTTTCTTATCTTCGCTCATTTATTTTTATCCCTCTCCATTTTGCAGGTATTCTTTTTATAACACCCTCTTTTTCTAATTGGCATAAATAATAATGAATAGTCGATTTACCCTTTTCAGAGATATTCATATGCTTAATCATTTCTCTGTAGCTAGGAGCAATACCATTCTTATTTATATAACCAAATATAAAATCATATAGTTTTTTTTGTCTTTCAGTCATTGCGTTAACAATAGACATCATTTAATAATTATTCTACTAAAAAAATTGCAAATAAGGGTTAATTAGTATAATAATTAGTTATGCAGAGACCTAATAGACCAATGTCGGGATTTGAAAAGTTTCAACTTTCAAATCCATCACCTTCAACAATAAATGACTGGATATCCTATAGACCTAAATTTGTTTTAAGAAAAATATATGGGTACACAGATTTTCCTACTAGCTGTCCTATGGAGAGAGGAACACAATCAGAATATGGTGTTAAACTTGTAGTACAAGATGGTAAAAGTATGGATGAGGCAATAGAAATTGCACTAAGTAGATTTGATGAAAAATGTCATAATGAATTAAAAGATTATGATGCGGAAAGAGCTACAATTCCTCATTTAATTAGAGGTGCAGTTAAGGAAATACAAAATAACTATGGTAAAGTTTTAGCTTTCCAAACAGAAGTAACGGGAAAGTTAGGTGAGTATACCTATCGAGGGTTTACAGACTTTATTTTAGAAACAGAAGATAAGAAAAAGATAATTGTTGATTTGAAAACAGCTAAAAGAACACCATTTAAACTGAATTCTTCTCACGCAAGACAAATTTCATTATATGCAAATGCTTTAGAGTGTGATGCTGTACTGCTCTATCTTATTCCACACAAGAAAACGGATAGGAAGACCAAGTTAGTTGAGTATTCTACTGAGGGTATATGGTGGGAAATAAAGCCTGAAGACAAAAAAAAATATTTAGATGAATGTCTTGAGGTTTTAAGAATAATGGATACAGTTTTATATAACTGTAATGACAAAAAAGATGTAGCCGATTTGTGCTACCCAAATGTAGATGATTTTTATTGGAGCGACAGTAAAATCATTGAAGCAAGAAAGAAAGTGTGGGGTATATAATGAGCGATGAAGATAACGTAATACAATTTGAATATCCAAATATTCAACAACAAGAAATGGTGGTACCGAAAATGCCGAAGAGTATTGCCAATTCAATTAATGCAATTATGAGTAATGTTAAGATACTAGGCAGAGAGGATAAAAATACTTTTCATAAATATAGTTATGCAAGTATTGATAAATTTTTAGAAATGGTCAATCCTCTATGCTCAAAGCATGGATTAATAATTTTAATAGACGAAGATGATTGTAAGATTGAGAGAGACGCATCCAATAAGCCTTGGTTACATATTTTGTATAAATTTACTTTATGTCATAAGGATGGAGACACTTGGGGTTACAGACCAAAAAGAAATATGTTTGTTGAAGCAACGGGTGGTCAGAGTATGGGTTCTAGCCAAAGTTATACTCTCAAACAATACATGAGGGCATTATTTCTAATCCCTACAGGGGAGACAGATGATTTAGATGGTCACGAAAAAACTATGAGTGAAACTAAATTACAACCAAAAAAGACCGAGCCTAAAAAAGAAGAACCTAAAAATCCTTTAGGTGAAAATCACACAACACAGAGGAGACAATAATGATTAAATTTTATTTAAACAAAAATCAATTTAAGGATACAGACAATCACCCTGATTACAAAAATGTAAAATTGGTTATTGAAGAAAATGTTCCGCCTGGAACATACGATGGTGCTGCATGGATGGGGGAAGGACAGTACGGAAACTATCTTAAAATAGAAATCAAAGAAGCATGGAAAGGTAAATTTAATACAGAAGATAAAACTGAAAGTAAGGAACCTAAAGAAATAGAGAAAGAAAAAGAGGAAATTAAAGAAGAGCCGAAGGGTGACATTCCTTTTTAGTAGTGAAAAAATATAAGAAGATATTTTTTGATTTCTGGGGTTATGGTGAACAAGACTTTATTCTCTGCATGGGGTGTGAAAAAGCAGAGGCTGTTGACATTCATCATTTATCTCCAAGGGGTAGCGGTGGGAGTAAGCATAAAGATATACCATCTAATCTTGCTCCTGTCTGCCGTTCCTGTCATTGGAAAGCAGAGACCAATAAAGAGTATAATGAACTTATACAAAATAAATTACATGAGAGGATAACTAAAAAAGCATGGAAAATTATATAGAATATAATCAGTTTGACCCAAATGTACTTATGAAAAGAGTAGAGGAGGTTGGTAATCAGTGGGCAGAGGCAGATGCAGTATGTGGTATACTAGAAGATACTAGAAAAACTCTACTGGCAAAACTAATTGTACAACACCTTCCAGAACAAAAGTCTATCTCCAAAGCAGAACAGTATGCAATGTGTGATGAAGAATATTCACAACACATGAAAGAACTTGGAAAGTCTAGAAAAGATAAGAATTTATCATTAGTTAAGTATAATACTTTAAAGAAATGGATAGATTTAATACAAACAAAGGAAGCTAATTTAAGAGCAGAAATGAAAATAAGATAATGGAGATAAATAATGAGTAGTAAATTTGATTTAGATTTAGCTTATGGAAAAGTATACGAAAAGAAATTGTATGATATTTTACAGAATAAAAAAGTAGAAGTTAAAACTGAGAGAGATATTTGGAAAGTTTCTGGCAACATTGCTATTGAATATGAATATAAAGGAAAGCCTAGTGGTATAGCTATTACTGAAGCTAGTTGGTGGGCACATATTTTATCTGATGGTGATGATATTGAGTGTATACTCATGATGCCAACAGAGAAATTAAAAAATGTAGCGAGAGACCACTTTAAAAATAGTATTATGGGTGGTGACGATAATCAATCTAAGATGATTTTAGTGCCTATTAGTGAAATAATGAATGGAGATAAAAAATAATGCTTAAAACATTAAAAGAACTAAATAGTGAAAAAACTTTATCTGAAATTCTTGATGTGTCTAGGGACACATTAAAATATTGGAGAAAGACTGGCAAAGGTCCAGAATTTATGAGACTAGAAAATGGAAGGGTTAGATACCCAAAGGAAAAAGTAAATGAGTGGTATGGAAGACAAGGACTTGGAGGATAGGATTAATATTTTAGTAATGGAGACATCAGCTAATAAATATATAAAAATTGTAGAAGAAAATAATATGCATTTTCCTGACTACGAAGATATTTGCGTGCAAAACGCAAAAAAAGAATTGTTTAGTTTTAATATAAGACAGTTCATGGAAAGACAAAAAAAAAAGAAAGGTAAAAGATGACTAAAAAAGTAATAACTTTAGAACAGAATAACGATGGTGGAATTAACCCAAAAAGTAATTTATTTGAGCAACCTATTTGGGAATTAATGTTAGATAACAATGAAAAAAAGATTTTAGGTAAACAAAAAATGGAAGAATATTTATCTAAGTCTTATGAAAAAACAGTACATAATTTTAAGAGATGGACTCTTACAACTCAATCGGGAACGTCAGTAAATATTTGGTGTATTATATTTACAGATAAGACACACGAGGTACTGACAACAGAAAAATTAAAAGAACAATTATATGGTGGTCACGTAAGAAAAGATATGGAAAAGTATCAAAAAATTGAGGAAGAAATAATAGATAAGCATTCTCTACCAGAAAATCCAGCTTTGTTTATTAGTGAAACTAGGCAGTCCTTAACTACTGAAGAAGAGAGTAGACAATTAGACGATTTTAGAAAAAAAGTCATGAATAATGAAGAAATACCTAAATCTAATTAGATTATACCTATTGACCAAAACTATAAAAAAAGTATAATTAAATTAGTTTTTTTCAAACATTCCCTCCTTATAGTATCCACCGATTTTTAACTCTCCTCGGTGGATATTATTATGTTTAATAAGTACGTCTGATATGTTAATTAAGCAATTGTAAAACTGTATAAAATATTTTATTTCTCTAACAAGAAAGGAGGAATAAAATGAATGTATTTTCAATTACTGAAAAATCTATTAATTTTTTTGTTAACATTTTTAATTACAATAGCAGCCGTGAAAGTAATATCAAAAGATTTGTCGAGCAAGAATACAGACCCATTGATAGGTCGTGGGCATACTATAAATTTCTTAAAAAGAACTAAAACATAGAATTAGAAATTTTTTAATTTTATAATTAATAGTTTTACGATAGGCTAGTCTCTTCTTTGCTTTTATTCTAAGCGATTTCATTCTAGCCATTCGCCATTCAAATGGAGCTTCTTTAGGAAAGGGATGATAGTTTCCTATATAAATATCTTTGTTATTAGATATATTTTTAATTGATTGATTCTCTCTCATTTTCTTCTTTATAATCTATAATTGATATAACACAACCTATTGGAAAGCATTGAACTCTTCCTAATAAATCATCTTGTTCTTCTTCTAATTTGTTTGCATCGATGTCTGCAGCTATAGTTATAAATTCACTAGTCTCATTTACAATATAACCAACACTAGCAATTTTACATGGTCTGGCTTGCTTAGCTTCTTCAGTTGTACACCATCCACTGTTTGATGTTTCGTTTGTATCTAACCAAATAACTTTAACTAATTTCATTATACTTTTTTTTCTTTTTCTTTTTAACTTTTTTCTTTTTCTTTTTTTTCAGAGGCTCCTTACTTATCTGAAAGGGCATCTGACTTCTACTAATAACCATAGTCTTTAAAGTTTGCTATGCCACCATCGGCAGCTTGAAACGGACCAATATATTTTCCATCTCTCATGTATCCTCCTCTAAGATATGATTGTTCTGGACCACCAGTGTAATTCATATTACTAAAGTTATAATAAGGATTGTAAGATAGAGCACCTGACGCTTGGTTACCACCACCACCACCATCACCTTGATTTTGTGTTTGCTGACCACCACCGCCACCATCGCCACGAGTCCTCATTGCATTACTTAATGCAGTCCCTGCTCCTAATACTGGTGCTGATGGAGATAGATATGGACTGTATCCTGGCTCTCTACTTTCTTTTGGACCGCCAGATAAATTTACACCGTCTATGTATTTTGCATAATCCCCAGTTAAATACTGATTAGCTCCACTTGGTATATCTCCAAATCCAAATTTTTGTTCTTGTGGTTCTTTTACTCTGTAATTACCACCAGGTGAATTAGATGTATTTTCACCTTTACCAATACTTGAAAACAAATTAGCAATCATACCTGTTGGAGTAAATTTACTGAGTCCAGAAAAATCAGGAAGATTTCTAGCTATATCTCCGCCAACTTGTCCTATAGTTGGCTGCCTAGTTCCAAAGATTGGTTTACCATCTGGACCGTATCCTTTGAATACCGCTCCTCTTTCATAGTTATCCATTATTCCTTGAACTTCATCTACCGCTTCTTGACCACCCATATTCATTGCATCATCTCTTGAGACGAGTGTCTTGCCAACGATTTTGTTATATGCATCAGTTCCTACAGATGCCATAACTTCATTAAGTGAATAACCTAATTTAGCAAAGTTTTGTTTACCATAATCTATTTGTTTTTTTAAATTTATTTTGTCAAAAGTAGATAATGTTACATCATCATCTATAATATTCTTCATTTCTTTAACTTTAGACATAATACTCTTAACATCTTCTTTGCCGCTTTTACTTTTTTTAAAAATGGTTAATTCATCAACTACATTTTTAAGATTGTTTATACCACTAGCTTGTGCAACTTCATCCGTAAATCCACCAGCAACATTAGCTTTGTAATCTTTTATGTTCTGTTCTTGAAATTTTTTATCATCTGTTGAAGTTTTTTTATTATCTTTTTTATCAAGTGAGGTTATTCCCTTACCTGTAGACTGTCCTATATTTCCCATAGAACTGCCGCTATAATCTTTACCTTGGTAAACCCCACTATAAGATTCAGGAAAACCTAAACCATAATTCTTTTGTTCATTTGTTCCTAAACCATAATTCTTTTGTTCATTTGTTCCTAAACCATAATTCTTTTGTTCATTTGTTCCTAAACCATAATTTTTTGCATTAGTTGCAGAACCTGAACCATAATTAGGTGCGTTATTCATTGCAGGAGTTCTTACAAATCCCTCGTTAGGATTGTATACTCTACCTGAACCATAATTAGGAGCATTAGTTGCAGAACCTAGTCCATAATTTTTTGCATTATTTGATTGTTTATCTTTTTTATCTTTTTTTTGATTTGTTTTAGGTTTTTTATTAACTACACCTTTTCCACTTCTATATTTATCTGCAAAAGATTGTTCTTTAGATTTTGATTTTGATTTTGATTGATGACCCATTATGTTTTTCCTTTTTTATCTTTTTTATTTTTGTTTGCAAAGTTTCGGGCTGCCTCAACTGAGCCAAAACCCCAAGCCTTTAAAGCTAATGCCTTTCTTGTTGGTTTTCCTTTTTCGTCTTTCATTGGTCCCTTCATTCCCGCAAACCTAGCCGCAAATGATATTCTTCTTGGGTTAGTTCCTGATTTCACAGGAGCTTTCAGATTAGAACCCTCAGTTCTTTTAAAGAACTCTCTACCTTTAGCACTTAATCCACCCTTTGGATTTTTATGTTCTTTTTTCATTAATCTATTTTTTTTTCTTTATATCTTTATAGTGTACTAACTTCTTACTATTTTTTGTCATTGAAGCACCAGTCATAAGACTGCCATCTTTATGTTTATGGGTTTTACCTTTATACTCTTTACCATCTTTAGTATAATGCTTCACACCCTTCATGATTTTTTCTTTTTCTTTTTCTTTGCTGTTTTCTTTGCTGTTTTAGCAGAGGTTTTTAATGCAGCATCAGTAACGCTACCCTTACCAGGTTTGCTTCGACCTTCAGCTTTTGCTTTATTCATATTATAATATAGTCCTTTTTTTACAGTTCTACCGTCTTTAGTTTTATGATATCCGTCTTTCATATTTTCCTTGACCTATTTTTTGAACGAGAAACCACTTTTAAATTTGATTTCTTATTGTTTTTAGTGTTGCCATCCTTGTGATGTATGTCCATTGTTGAGCCTTTTACAACTCTACCTTCTTTAATAGCTTGTCTTCTAGCTTTGTTTCTTTGAGCACGTCTCTTCTTTTGAGTTGTAGTCTTATGATAAGTTTCGTATTCTCTCTTATAATCTCTTGCCATTTTCACACTCACAATTTTCTTTGTTTTTTTCACAAGTACATTTTTTTTCATGCTGACAAATCATGCAAGCACAATCCATACAAGTCATCTCACAATGACAAAGATGAAAACATATTTTACATAAATTTATTGTCATTTCTTTTTAAATAGTTTTGCAGCACCTTGTGCTCCCTTTATTCCAAAACTTGCAGAAATCGCAATATATAATAAATTGTGATAATACGATGGTAAATCTTGTAAGGCGAGAAAGCCTTGATGAATGTGTTCCTGCCAAGGTGTGAATACTAGCACGGCAGGTAAAAGTAGGACTACTAAACTTACCTCGTCTTTCCACGACCCTTTCATTTGGTCTACTGCTGAGGCTTCCCAAGCGACTTTACCTGCTATCTGGTCTTCTTTGAGTTTCTGAGTGGCTTTAATCTCAGTTAAAGCCAGCTCAGTTTTTGCCTTTTTTGTTTCAATAAACCCTTTAACTGTGTCTCCTATTATGGAGGTTAGAGGACCTATTAATAAATTAAACATTATGATAAAGTATTTCCTATAATTGTTATTAGAATTATAGTAGTAAATCCACCAACAAAAAGTTTACCCTGCCAAGATAAGTCATTCCACATCTTATAAAACATTCTTTTTATTTTTGTCATTTTTATTTCTCCTGTTTACTTTCACTCTTCCGAGTTGTGCTTTTATTCTCAAATTAGTCATCTTATTTAGTTCTCTGACTAAACTGTCAAATGAACTAAGGTTTGTATTTTTTGATGTTTTCATTGAGATAAAATTTTTTTTCTACGTTATCTGTCCATGCTTCAAGCATGGCTTTATTTATATCTTCATGTAAAATTTTTAAATTATTAAGTCCAATATTAATTGGATGATGCTTATTATTATAGAAACTATCGACTTCATCGTCAGTTAAAGAAACTAATAACGCTCCTTCTCTGTAGACAATTCTCATATATAAATATTCTTATCCCAACTACCATTGTTATTCAAGACCATAGGAACTATATAGGGAATACCTTCAGTTATAACCCCACAAGATAAAACAGGCTTTGCTAAATTAACTTTCATGTATGCCATAGCTAAAGACTTCTTATCTACTAAACAACCAACTGACATTCCGAAATTTAAATGGAAGTCGTTAGCGATATATCGTAGAGATGACAAAGTGTGGAAATGTCCCTGCACACACGACATTGCTGATTGCTGAACTGCCTTAGATATATCTGCTGAAAATTGGTGAGCAAATAATATTTTTCCTTTATCAGTTTCTATAATATGTTTCTCTTTCCATTTCCAATCTCTATTCACATCTAGTATTTCATTATAATCTTTAATAAAAAACTTTGACATTCCTTTAGCCATTGCTCTGCGTAATATCATAGAGCCATGATTACTTTCTAATAGAACCATTTTAGGAAATATTTTTTCTAACTGTCCACATAAAGACCGACCAATTAATAATTCATCAGCAGGTGAGGGTAAGTCAGGATTTATAACATGAGAGACATTAACAGAGTGCCAATCCATTTCGTCACCTATGTGCACGACAGTATCAGGCTTATAAATTTTTTTTAATTTAGTAAGAAAGGCAAAAGTATCTTTATGATGATAAGGAAAGTGAGTATCCGAAATTACCAATATTCGTTTATTCATACAATTACTTTATACCCAAAGCTGCCTTTATACCAAGTACTATTAATGTTATTCCACCAGTAACAACAGCACTTAAAATTATGAATTTAACTCTTACGCTTACTCTTTCATGTAGTTTTCTTTGTTCTCTAAGGTACATAAAGTCCCTCTGAGCCTCATATATTTCTTCTGGATTTAACCCCATTTTAGCTAGAGTCTGTTCTACAGTTTTCTCTACAATTTCTATTATTTGTTTTTGTTGCATATTATTTCCAAAATATAGGTCGTTTAACTCTTTTACCAGTGTTTTTTTCAAAAGATAAGGTTTGCTCCCTTAATGTTTTAATTATTTTATTTTTTAATAAAGTTAATTGCTTTACTCGTTGTCTTATATCTTCCTCTGATAAATTTTTATTTGATTGTGTTTGTTTAATTGTTCTAGAAATTTTCTGTATTTGATAATTAGTTTTATTATATCTTTGTCTCCAACCTAGAAGATTCTTATTTTTATTTAAAATCTCTAGAGCCTTCTCGGTATCTCCGTTGTTCATGTATAATCTCTGTAGTGCCTGTGTCTCATTCATGCTTGAAAGCATATTATAAAATTCAGTATTATACTTTGAGCCTGTAGCTGGAATAGGTTTAAAGAAATTCATAAATAGAGGACTATCTTCACTAGTATACAAAGCCGCCAGCCTAGGATAATCAGATATAGATACTGCAGTTGCAACAGTTGAACCTACCCAACCTAAGTAGCCTTTAACCAAGTGTTCTATTTGAACTGGAGAAAATTCAGCATCTTCCCATAAAACTGTATTCAGTATAGCAGCTGCTCCGCTGTATGCTTGACTGGTGTAGGCGTACTTTCTTTCAGATTTTGGTAATCTTTTCATCCACATTGGTTCAATAGGTCTTTTTGTAAATTGACTTTTATTTGCTACAACTTCCCAAATAGGTTTAATTGCCTGTGGTTTTAAATCGAAGGCGAATGTCTCAGTTATAACATGACCTAACCTCTCTGCAAACAAATTGCCGTGAACATTATCATCAACAATTTGTTCTAGCATTCTCTCAAAGATAACTCCAACCGCACCAACTTCAAACGGTCTAGGCATTCTAAATACCATTCCATCGCCAGGTAATTTAAACCAGTGGTAGGTATCTCTGTCCCACTGCTCTCTCGCCTTATAATCCTCATCATCCTTATAATATAAATACAAAGCCATTGACGCTAGAGAGTATGTACCTAGAGTTGTTAACAGTTGTGCTCTCTGTGCTGGTTTCATAGCAGTTCCCAGTTTACTTAAACCTTGAATACGAGCATTTAAAAATGGAATAGATTGAGTAAGAAATCTAATTGCTGGACTGGCACCATGCCTACTAAAGTTTAATAAATCACGAGCCTCGTAACTAGCCTCAAAGTGACTAACACCTTTGTCTCTTAGTTGTTGGTATAGTGCGGCTCTGTTAATATTCTCTGCGTAGCTGCCAACTTCGTTCCACCAATTTAAACCTTTACCTAATTTTGTAGTTAGTAACTTTCTTGCACCAGAACTCCATCCATTAGAACTCATTACTGTATTTAAATCTATAGACCTATCTAGTAGCATTTGAGTTGCCTTTGGGTCATTACCATAAATGTGACCGAAGTGTATTTCTCCGCCACCAAAACCCATTTTAGCTCTTAATTCTGATTGACCTTTTTTACCTTTATATAGACCCTTTGCACCTTGAAGTACATTCTTTAGTGGATTATAACTTAAATCTGCAACAGCAATTGAGTGAGTTGTATCTCTAATTAAGTTTCTAATTCTAAATGCAGGACTAAAAGTAACACCAAAAGTTAAATATCTCTTAAAGTTTCTGAGTGCTCCCATTGCTGGATTTTGCCATCCCTCCCAGTTGAGTGCTTGAAGTGATTGTAATACTAAATCATTATCAACTTCGTAGTGTACTTCCTTACCATCTTTTCTAACAAAGATAGAAGTTTTAGTTTCATTAGGAACTTTTCTTGAGACTCCCATCTTTTCGCCTTGTTCTAACGTCTTCAGAGAAGCTAAGTTTTTAAGGGATGCCTCAGTTAAAAAATTATAATTAGCTACAATATTAGATAACAAATCCTGAACAGGTAAATTGACACCCTTGTATCTTTGTATTTCTGGTTGACTTGCTACTCCATCTGCAGATTTAGGAGTAGAGTTTTTTTCTCCTCCCTCTAGTATTCTATAAAATGGAATATAAAAATTGTATCCATTGTCCTCTGTCCACTTTTTGTAAGCGGCTTGGCTAAGATATCCAGATTCTAATCCTATTTTTAAGAATGCTTCGTTAAATTCATTTAAATCTTTAAGGGATTCGTTAAATAATTTTTCTTTTCCTTTAGATAATTCTTTAATTGCATTTTTGATATTATTAATATCCCCTAGTCCAGTTTCAAATCCTTTACTATATAAATTATCTGCCCTGTTGGCAGCTACCCAAGCTAAGAAATTTGGTAAATCCTTTCCAAGTTTTTCTAGTCTTGTGAATAAACCTGTCCCTAAAGTGTTTTCTTTTAAATCTATTGCACCATCTTTATCTAAGAATGGGACTCCATACATAAGAGCAGATTCAGTTGCACCACCAGCACCATAAGTCATAGTCACAGCCTTGTATGGCTCTTCACCTATATATTTTTTAATGGATGAGTATTGGTCTATAATTCCTTGTTTTAATTTAATACCTACATTATCTGAATATTTTTTCCAGTACCCTAGTGTAGTTGTTCTCTGTTTTTCTGGATTAATTCTTTTTAAAAATTCTTCCGTTCCTTTTGAAAACTTTTCATCAGATACAGCAAATTCTAAATCACTTTCAATACGCTCTTCCTGAGACAAGTTATCGAACTCGTTAGTTAAGGACATAGGCTTAAACTCACTACTCTCAACTTTTTTATCATCAACATCAGCTTTTTTTCTAGAGCCAGTAATTCTGTCACCCACAAATTTATTAACGCCTAGTTCCTGAGCAATTTTAAATCCTATTGTTCTAAATCCTGTTGGAGAAATGTAATTGTTTTCAGAGTCTCGCAACTGCACAAAATCTATAAAAGCTGTATTTCCTAATTTTATTCCCTGTGCAGAACCTACAATTTCATTATCAATAATAAATCCAACACTAAATAAAGGTATCTTGCTGCCTCTAACATTTACAGGGTCTCCGTATTCTTCTATTAAATTTCTATTTGAACCATATGCATAAAGAAATTTCTGGTCTTTTACTCCTTGTACTGTTTCTGCTATTTCTTTTGAAATATCTGCATCACTTAAAGCAATATCTACTCCATAATTATTTAGTGCATCTATTGGGTCGTTGTCTACTTCAATTGTAGAGTCAGGATTGTCTAATCTGTTTTTATCTTCTGATATTGAAAACTCTGGTGATAGTATGTTATCTAGATTTTGTGATGCAGCTTCTGCTCTAGGATTTTTAGCTTCAAAAACATCTGGTTGTCGTATATCATTAATACGAACAGTTTCTACCTGTTCGTATCTTTGCTCTAAGATACTCCTTAACTCATCATTTCTCTTAGGTGAGCCAGGATTTTGAGGGTTCTTTGGTAAATTTATAATTAATCTACCGTCAGGTTTTAATAGTTGTTGAACTTGATTTAATAATTCTTCTCTTGCCTCTATTTTATTTTGTACGTTTATAACATTAGATAATAAAACTGTGTCAAATTTTCTACCCTCGCTTATAAAGTCTTCTTTATATCCTTCAAACAATCCAGCTTCGTTTAATCTTTTTTCTTGACCAGACTCTTTTGTATCTTCGGCTAAAATGTTAAAGCCTTTATCTTTTAATTCTTTTTCTTTGTTTGCAAAACCAGCTCCAACTGATAAGACATCTTCGTCTCTTGCTATGTTTGCATCTAAATATTGAAGCACTTTAGCTTCTGGTAAGGCTAGTCCCTCTCCTCTTTGTCTGGCTGTCTTAGCCATTGATTGCCTATCTAAAAATTTATTTACTTTATTCCAAGTTTCTGGTCTGCCTATTGCCGCCCAACCCGCTTTATCTAATACTTCTCCTTCTTTTCTTAATGGTAGCCAAGACATTGACCTTTTAATACTTTCCTTAGAGTCAAATCCTTTGTAATCGTCTCTAACAAACAACCACTTGTGATGATACAGTTGATTTATCTTTAAATCTTTTATTGGTCCACTAAGAGGTACTCTTACGCCAGTGGTTGCAAGAGGTTCTGCAGCTGTATCCCAATCTGGTGACTTAATGAAAGATGTAATATTTTCTTTCTTGTCAAACTTTACAATGTCGTAAGTAAAATCTTTAGGAAGTCTCTTCTTAAAGTTGTTTAATCCATCTATGACATTTTCAGCACTCTTGTGCACATATAGATTGCCACCTATTAGTTTACCCACATCTGTTTCCGTATTTTTCTTAATAGACGGGTCAATTTTCTTTACTTGATTTTTTAAATCACTTACTGAAAACTCCTGTACTACATCTTGTTCTTTTACAGAATTAAACTTTTCTTCAAAATCTGTAAATCTTTTATTAAGTTTACCTTTATATCTAGCTGAGTCACCCCACTGATGCGGACCAATCTTTGCTCTTCCTATAAAATCTTGTGGAGGAGTTACACTCTGATTACCATACTGCTCTCCAGTTAAATCTATAAATGTACCGTCTGGTAATTTATTAAAATAATGTTTTTCTCTTTGTTTGTTAAAACCTTTTTTTGGTGGAACAAAGACTTGCATAACATCACCACCATAATTTTTTTGAACAACATAGGCACAAGCCGCACAATGTCCAACTAGTGGACCTCTTGTTTCTGCTGCTGCTAAATATTCTTCTGGATTATAGCTTGTTACATCACTGCCAGATTTTAAGAATGCGTTAACATCCGTATCCTTAATAGCTGTATCTGATGATACAGATAGTTCTAAATCTGATTTAATTGTTTCTGGTGCTATTTCTTGTTCAACTTGTGGCTCTATTTGGGAATCTAAATCAGAAACTTTAGCTACAAGATTAAGTTCTTGTTTTTTTTCAATTAAACCTGTTATCAGTCCATAAAAAATTGAGCTTGATTTAACTTCTTTAAACCCTCTTTTTTTAAAGGCACGCTTTGCTTGCTCATTTACAACATCAGTTAATACAATATCTTCTACATTGTTAGATTTAGCAAAATTTAATGCTTCTTGAAAAAGTGCTTCTGACGCTCTTACATTGTAACTTCCACCAACGTCTAGCTCTAACGCTTTTTTAAAAAATTTAGAAGTTTCTTTATTAATTTCTGCATCATATATTTCCATATTTTCTTGTTGGATAGCTTTTATATCATCTTCATATCTTTCGTCTAATCCTGCATCGTAATCAGCAGACCTAGGATTTTTTATTAGAACTAAATCTTCTGGAGGAACAAATGTTTTATAAAAATATTTTCGTACAGACTTATTTGAGACTGGTATTTTAGAAACTTTTTCAAATCCTACTAAAGATTTTGGAAATTTAGAAATTTGTACTTGTTGAGCACCTATAAGATTACCGTTGTTATCTTCTACAAAAAAGAATTCACGCTCTTCACTTCTGCCTTCTGGATGCTGATAGCCATTAGCAGCTACAATTCCAATCATACGATTTGCTTGAAAATTAGACTGAAATCCCTTGTAGCTTTCTTCTAAATTTTTCTCTACTAAAAATTGTACTTTTTTTACATTACTTTCTGGATAAGCACCTTTCGCAAATTCTTTTGGAGTTGCTCCAGTTTGTTCTCTTATTAATTTTCTTAAATTTTTTGAAATACTTTGAGATACTTTTATAGGACCTTTGTATCCGCCTGGTCTATCAGTTACTGAGAATTCTTTGTCTTCGAATTCGTATTTGTTTTCTCCTTCGCTGACTGAGAAGTCAACTTCTCCTTTTCTGGGTGTGCTTGTTTCATCATCAATTTCATTGCTGCTTCTATTCTTTTTACTGTAGAATTGTCCATAACTTAAACCTCCTGTTTTTTTATCATTTTTAATTTTATTTTCAAGTGCTTCTGATGCTTGAATGTAATCTATTGGAATAGATTCTAATCCTAAATCAGTGTATAAACCCTGCTCAAAATACCATAAAATGGCTTGTACATTCTGTCTTGTTGCGTCTTTACCTTTTAAATCACCATTAGTAATAGCTTTTTGTTTAATAGCCTCAACATAAATTTCCATAACTTTTCTGTCATTTGCTTGCGGAGTGTCTCTTAATTTTGTTACTGGGTCGTGCCCAGGAGGAAAAGTTCTTTTTATTTTACCTCCACCCATTTGTGGAATCATTTCTGTTTTTAATTTTTTAGGTTTACCAGTTACAGGGTCTCTTGCTATTCCAACTTGACCAAATTGTCTGTAATAGTGCCTAGAGAACCATCTATCTTTTGTTACACCCTCAAATCCATTAAAATTTAAAAAGAATGTTCCAACTTTTTCACCAAACATAAATGCAGGAAATAATTGTGATTCTTCTTTTTTACCTGTTTCTTCGTTAAATGTTTCCATATTTACGTCAGATAAATCAGAATAATTTAATTCTTTATTAACTTGATTTGTAATTTCTCCAGTTTTTTTACTTGTGTATGTTTTTATAGTATTTGTATTTGCACCTTTAGGTACTTTATTTCCTGCTCCATCCTTACCTTTTTTTATTTCATTTTCTGTCCATTTAACAGGATAATAATCTGTATTGTTTCTTAAAAAAGATTTAAGTTGAGAAGGATTTAATTTTTTACTTGTTTTGGCAGGTTCAAAAAAACCAGAATTAAGTTTTTCTTTTCCTAATTCTTTGTATGTTTGTGCAGTAAATAAATAATCTCTAAATGAATAATTTCTTTGTTTTTTAACTAAATAATCAACTAATTTAAGACTACTTAGCATTGATTGGTGACTAATACCAAACTTAGGACTTTCTATAAATAAAGATTTTTCTTCTGGTATAATACCCGTTTCTAAATATTTTTTATATACTTGTACTGCCACATCAAGATTAATTTCTGGACCACCTTGAGGTGAAAATAAAGCTAAGAATAATTTAAATTGTAATTCTTTATCTAATTGTTGTTCAGGTGTTCCCTCATTCATTTGAGGTAAGATTTTTTTTACTCTTTCGATAGTATCTGTAATTGTTTTATCATACCAACCAGAGCCAGATATGCTTGTCTTTTTTCCACCAAGCTCTAATTGATATTTAAATTCTTGGTATCCAGCCTCTACAGCATCATCGAAAATTTCTTGGTCTGCTTCTTTAATTTTACCTTTAATTACTTCTGGAGTTTTATTTATAATTTTATATTTTTCTTCGTGTTCTTTATCTAACGCTATACCTATCTTACTTAAATTTTCTTTTTTACCCTCTGATAAAGAAGTTTTTAATCCGTATTTTTTACCAAAATCATCATTATTGTTTTTAATTTGTTTTCTAAATTCAACTCTAGATAATGCAAACTCTTGTTTTCCTTCATCCGCATCGTACTCACTAATTGTTTCTGCTTTGTCTAAATCATTAGCAATTTTATAGAATCTTTTCTTTCCATATTCTACTTTTCTTAATTTGAAAGGTATAGTAAGCATACCCTCTCCGCCTCTACTTTTTCTTTCTAAATCATTAAATTCATCTAAGTATTCATCTAATTTACCAATTTCGTTTTTATTTATAGTAAGCGTGTTGCCTCTTACTTTAATAGATGGAGTATAGTCATCAATTAATGTCCCGCCATCAAACCTCTGATTTACTAATTCATCTAAATATTTAGTTTCTTGCTCATTTAATTCTATTTTAGATAATGAAAATTGTTTTGCATCTGTTGGCGTTGCTGATGGTGTTACACCCTTGGCTGCAGCTTGTTCTGCTCTTTGTATAGACTCAGTTCTTAGTTTTTCAATACCTGCCACTGGCTTGGCTCTCTTACCAATCTCTCCAGTTCTAGCTTTTTCAAATAAGTCTTGAACTTTATAAACGTCATTCTTTCTAAATACATTTCCAGCTTTTTTAAGAAATTCAAATAATCTTTGGAATGCTCTAATAATAGGGTTTGGAGCTGCGAGTCTCTTACCTTGATTTTTTAATGATGCGTATGCACCAAATGCGTAAGCCTGCATTTCTTTTGAAGTGAGGGTTGCCTCTCCGTGCCTCTCTCTTAGTTTGTTCATCACATCTTTACCTAATCCACTTTGAACAGTTTGTGGAATAGTATTAACAGTTAAGTTTCCAGGAAAAAAAGAATTTAATGCTGTAATTTCATCATTCTTAAATAAGCTATCTTTACTTCTCTCCATTGTTCTCTGTAGTGAGTGGAAGGCTTCATGTGCGACAGTCTCTGATGCTTTGGTTGTGTCCGCTAAAGAAATATAAGCTAAGTCTGGAGTTCTATCAAACCAACCATCAACAGATGAACCTAGCGTTCCACCAGATGATTGAGCAGAAGAGAGATTACCCTCGGCTAAAGCTAAATCTTTTGTAAAGTAAACTTGTTTTAATTCAGGTGCTATAGTTTTAGATTCTATTTCTAAATCATTTATAATGTTTCCTAAATTTGGATATTTTTTACTAATCTCATCTCTAGTAAAAAATGTTTGCTCTGATAATTTGTTTTGTTGGGTTTGCTCTAGTGTCTGCTTTGCAACTGCCTCTTCTTGAGTGTTAAAAGTTCCTAGTGGTTTTACATCTCCAACTTCATTTTGTTCTTGAACAATAAATTTATCATTTTGTTTTTCTACAGAAAAATTAAGTGGCTTAGCTTGTTCTTGAACTGCCTGTTCTTTTGCTACAACTTTTTGTTGTTCAGGTGCTACTGTCTGTGTTATAGGTATATCTAATTGAGGTGTTGTAGTGGTTGGTGCTACTGGAGTTACTGTCGGAGTTGTTTCAGGTTTAGGCTGTATTGCCCTTGCTCCCTCACCAGCAATCGTTGTTGCTCCACCAAATAAACCCCCAACAAATGCCGCACCAGCGGCTGCTTGTTTGTATTCTTCAATAGCATCTTCTGAGTCAATTGGTAGTCCAGCTTGTTTTCTTTCTAGTGCCTGTTGACCAACTTCGGTCAGAGCCTCAGTTACTGAACCTATACTAGTACCTTTTACAATTCTTCCTAGTGATGCTCTGTTTAATACATTAGCAAATTCAGTTCTATTTAATGGTCCAAATAGTTTGCCTAAAACTGGATACATAACAGACTCTAGTATTGACTGAGGTAAAGCGTAGGCAAATGCACTACGTTCATTAACCTCATCCAAGTTACCCATTTCTACTTGCTCGTATTGTCTAGATAAGTTGAAAGCGGCAGTTTGTGGTACAAACGCTGTTGTTGCTCCAGTAATAGTTCCAGCTGTTTTTCCAATAACATTTTTTAGTAATGCTTTACCAGCTAATCCAGCTACGCCACCACCAATAGTGTAAGGTAGAGACATACCAGCCTGCTGTAATCCAAATTTTACAAATGTATCTACACCAGCATCTGGTCCGTTTACCGCTTGGTCGTATGTTACGTATGGAGTTCTGCTTGAAATTTCTTGGTCTTGTTCTCTAGCCTGTTGATAGAATGCATTAGCTCTATCTTCTTTTCCAGCTAATCCAGCTATACCACCTCTAAGATAAGTAATTCCTGGTCCCCACGTTCTCTCCCACATGGATTTAACTCCAGAAGTGAAAGCCTGTCCGTATCCAATTTCATTTGGGTCTGAGCCAAATCCCATCGGACTGCCTGGAATTGGTAGAGTTTCAGGACTCTGACTTGTTGAAGGTAGGGGTTGCTCCATCATTAGAGAATCCCTAAACTGGACTGGGTCCAAATCTCCTCGATACTCTAAGAGTAACTTGTCAATTAATAATTCATCTGGAATTAATGCATAACTAGGATTTTGAGCTCTAATATCATCTAATAGTGCCATTAATTAACCTTTCTAAATTTAATAAAAAATATCTTTGATTTCTGAAAGAATATCTTTACCTAAACTTTTTATTCCACTTAAATTCCCTTTATCATCTTGAGTTACGCCTGGGTTTAAATTTACTTGAGTATTGTCTAACATATTCATAAAGTTCTCAATATATTGTTCTCTCTCTACTGCACCATCTTGTCCCATAGCTAACAGATTTTTAAACGCATCGTCTTTCATTAACATATTAATAGCGTATTCTCTTGTAACCGTTGCTTTTATAGGATTTCCTCTTTGGTCTTTATATGGCACAAATATTCCATTTTTAAATTCTCCTCGAAAACCCCCCTCTACAGCTTCTTTACCAGTGCTTTTTCCTTCTCCCCTGTAGTATGCCGCCTGTGCACTAGTTAACTCATCATCTAATTTAGCTTTATTTATTGAGGTGAGAGTCTCTAATCCTTTTTGACCACCCTCTCCCATTGCAGTTAAAAAGTTTGGACTCTTTGATGCCATCATAGCAAATCCAGCAGACATTAATGGTATTGCCCACTCAGGAGCTTTTTTTTTACCTTCATTACCAGTATTTTTCTGGATTTCTGTAGAAGCATTTTTTAAATCTTTATCTGTAACGGTTTCGTTTTTAATATCAGTATCTGTTGTTGTTTCAGTTAAATTTTCATTTGCACCTACAAGACCTGTTGTTGGTTTTTTAGTTCCTTCTGGTCTAATATTTGCTATACCACCTTGATTATCCGTAACAGTTTCATCATCTTTAAAAGCCTCACCTATTTTTTCAATTACTCCAGGGTTTATATCCTCAAACTTTGGCTTAATTTTTTCATTTAAATATTCTTGACTTTCAATCCATGCTTGCTTAGCTTCTTGTGTTAATGATTCCCAATTTTCAGGTAAGAAACCTTGAGGAATGTTATTTTTAATAGAATCAATAATGTTTTCACCAAAATAACCATTATCATTTTCAACATTATTAATAACAGTATCTGTTGGTGTTTGACCACCCATAGCATTAGGTTGGTTCATACCTGTATTAACAATAGTATCTGTAGGTGCAACTAAATTAGATTCAGTAGGAATTCTAGAATTATAATTATTTTGAGTATCAGTTATACTTTGACCGCCCCCTATACTTTCTATTTCAGCTTTTTTAATTAATTCTTCTCCATATTCTGGATTAGTGTTAATTATTTCTTCTGCTTTTTTTTCTATTTCTTGTTGAGATACATTTTGACCAACATAACTCTGAAGAACCATAATAAGTTTGTCATATAAGCTATATTGTTTACCCGCATCACCACCATTTCCAAATCCTAAAGCCATAGGTAAGAAACCTTTAGTAACATTCATGTTAGAGTTAGGTAATCCAGCTCTTACATCACCACCATTAGCGTAACCCACTGGGTTAGTTTTCATAAAATAATTTAAATATTTTGTTTGTGGTAGTGTGGTGTTAAATTTAGATGTATCTGTTGTTAGTCCTACAGCTCTCTTCATTAGTTTAATCTCCTAAATCCTACGTCTACTTTAGAGTAATCAACCATGAGGTATCCATCCTGTCCTTCAAATGATGCCCAAGGAACTTCCTGTGCCATAACACCCTCATATTTTCCTTCTTTATCTTTATATTTAAATGAATAAATATTAATGTTAGATGGCGATTTACCTATTAATTTAATATCTTCTTTTAATCTTAAATCACTACTGTATTGTCCGTATGCACCCAAGGCAACTCCACCTAAACCTGCTAATTGCTGTGCCATTGATGGACCAGGCTGTGAGCCATAAGTTGTAGCCATTTGAGCACCAGGGACACCACTAAGTAAATTACCAAGAGTGGATGCCTGTGTGTATGGGAACTGTTGTTGTTTTTGAAAGTCTCCGTAAGCCATATCCATTCCTCTTTGTAATTGTGTTTGACCTTGTAATCCAGCTTGATTTAATCCTTCAATTCCTTGTTGTCCTAAAGCCATTTGTTGCCCAGCTATGTTACCGTATGCTCCAGCACCAGATAATTGTTGAGCTTTCTGTGACTGTGCAGCACCAAGAGCCTGCTGATAATTTTGTTGTGCTAATTGTGAGGCGGTTGTTGACTGTTGCTGTTTTAAATTTCTCATTCTTTCTTCTTCTTGAATTCCATATCTTGAACCACCAAAAGCACCAGAGCGTACTGCTGAATCAGACATTTTTTGCCCATCAATATCACTTCTTCTACGCATTTCATCTAAGACATTTGATGTAACTTGATTTTGGTAAGGGTTCATATAATAATTAATATCTTGTCCAGTAATTGGAGCAGTAGATAATGATGTTAATCCCCTAGCTGTATTTAAATCTGGTTGATATGCTTGAGCATTCTGATTTGCCATTTGTCTTGCAGCTTGTTGCTGCGTATCTAGTGGTGCTAATCTCTGACCCCCGTAAGGCTGATATTGAACAGACGGGTCCGTGACTGCTAGAGCCTGCTCCGTCATTTTTTTGTATGCATCCTCTAAGAAAGCAGGTAATTCGCTCTTACTTGTTGTATTATATACTGGTGTTCCAAAACACATTTTACTTGTACCTCCAAATGTTTCCCATATTTTTAAATCCTAGTCTCTCGTATAAAGCTGGTGTATCTTTCGCAGTGCTTATAGGCAATACCAAAGTCATTTTTTTATTTTTTGTATATTCTTTCATTTTTTTTAATAATCCTCTTGCTACTTTAAATGTTCTGTACTTTGGTAAAATATATAGCCATGTTTCCGCTATAAACATTTCTTTACTAAACCACCACTCAGTTGGCATGGCTGCAACACTACCAACAATCTTATTATCCATATAAGCATTACAAATAAATCCATTATCAAAATGTTCTTGTATTGTAATTGCAACTTTTTCTATGTCTGCGTCAGGGTAAATATCTGAAAATTCTTCTCTAAAAAGCATTAACAATTTTAAAGTTTCTGGTAGTTCTTCGTATTTAGGTTTTTTAACTTGGAACATTACCCTCTGCTTTATCCATCATGTTATATAAGTTTTTAGCTCCTTTAGCTCTACTACCATTACCAAAACCCCTAACAGCTTTAGCGGTCATAACAAACTCTCCGTCACTCAACATAGCTGGTATGTCATCTGATTTTTCAGTACCTGGTCCTAAACTCATTCCACCCTGTGCCCTTAAATCCATAACACCACCATTAGCAACTTTTGGAATAAAATTATTTTCAACTTGTATATCTTCATATCCTTTATAATTAGTTGGAGCATTTACATTCTGTGTTAACATTAATTGTCTTAATTCTTCTTGGTTTCTATCAGGATACATCTCTAATATTTTTTTCATTATCTCTTCTTGTTGAATTTGTGCTATTGGTACTGCTCCACTTAAAATTGTTGAACCTATATTACCCCCTAAATTTCCAGGTAAATTTCCACCAACTCCTGTTGCTGCTCCTGAAATTATGGCGTTTTCAGGTTTTGAGCCAGTAGCTAGGCTGCCTATACCACCACCTAAAAAACGAGATAAAAATGGCGACATACCAGGAAATAGAGTCTTTGCTCCTACTCCTCCGAGAATAGGTGCTGCTACTTTCATAATATTTTTTAACGAATCGAATAATCCCATTAAATCATCTCCAATATTGATGCAACAAGATGTATATCACTTCCTGTTGACGTTGCTTTTAAAATTTCTGACGATTGCAATATAATAGGTGCAGTCGATGAAGTAGAAGAGTCTGCTGTATTTTGGTCTAAATTACCACTTGCTAATAATTCTTGAGAAGTTTTGCTTTGTATTGTTCTGCCAACCTCTAATATATAAACTACTGAATTAGCATCAGTAATTGATAAAGAAACTACCCTGTCATTGGTTTCATCATTATTTGAAACTCTAATAGATTTAATAATAGAAGTTCCAGAAATTGGTGATGTATAAATTGTTGTTTCACCTCTTAATATAGCTTTTGCATTTTTATATAAGTTAATTGTAGCCATTTAATCTCCTAATAAAAAAGTAAACCTTTCTGCAACTAGTTTATTTTCTTCAGCTGTGTAACTTGTATTAAGCGTTAAAATTATAGTTTCTATCGCTCTAACTAATTCATTTTGTTGTTGTACATTGTATTCTTGGGATGGTTGAGGTAATCTTACATTAGTTATTTTACTCATTATCTACCTTGTCCTCTGTATTTTTTATAATCTCTACGCTTAGATTTATTCATAGAAGACATTTTTAATTTACCATTACCAATAGATGTTCCTTTAGGTTTGTGTTCTAAATTACTTATACTTGTTTGCTTAGACATTATCTTTTTCCATCTTCTTGATAATCAAATCTTAGAGTTCCCAGTCTCCAATCTTCATTAATTACATCATTATTAACATTATTATAACCATTACTTTTAATTTGTACAGAAACTTGTCTACCCCTAGTTCTTGGATTTATTCTTTTACTAGATGTGGTATAATAGAATGGTCCTTTTTCTGTTTGTGTATCAGTAGGAAAATATCTAGATTTTAAAGTTATATTAACATTTCCAACTTGGTCTTTAAAGTCAGGTAGTAAACGTGTAATAAGCATCATGTTTTCACCATCACCAATATCAAAATCACCACTTTCAATAAATGAAGTCATAGTAGAGCCATCGTCATTTTTTCCACTCTCATGAACATAAACTGTTGTATTTGCAGTGCCGTCATATTTAGTTGCGTATGGTAGAGAATATGTCCCTGAATCAACCCATGTACTCCTATCTAAAGTTCCTGTATACCATAATGCTTCTTGATAATTATAAATAACATATTTATCAATTTGATTAGAGTCATTAGAACAGTAGAACCATATTACTTCACCGTAGGCAGAGTTAGAGCCAGCATACACTTGCTCTAATTGTGTTGTGTCAATATTATCAAATATAAAATCCTCTACTGAACATGGCATTTTTCTAACTGTACCATCAAACATATAAAATCCATCTGATGACATCCAATAGACCATACCACTAATATCAACCCCACAGTGCGGACTAATAGCTCCACAGTTAGTACCTAACTGTTGAAATCCAAAAGTAAATGGTGCTCCAATAAAAGACATACCATGAGCTGCTGTATCACTTAAAACAAGTATTTGACCTCTAGTTGCTATAGCAGTAACAATTTTACTACCACCTGTTATTCTTTGTGAACCTGCAGAATTAACCGCAGTAGGATTCCAGCTTGTATAATCTTCTTGGTCAGACCATCTAATAAACATAGGGTCTTGTGATGATGTTGAGCCAATTGTTGATTCAGTTCCAAAACAAATTAAATGTCTGTCTGGATTTGAAACTAATACGAATTTTGATTTAGTGGGAGCACCAGTAATAGCAGAAGCTACATTTGATGCTGTAGAGATTCCATCTGATGTATTCCAAACGTAAACCCCAGCATCTACATCTAGAGCAATAACATCCTCACCCCAGTTATCTATAGCCCAACTTCTTAATCCGATAGTTACAGAGTCTGAAGTATTTGGAGAATCCCAAGTTTGTGCTGAATCCCAAGTTCCTGTTCCCCATCCGTATCCAGATAGAGCTCTATCTCTTCCTGCTTGTATTTCATAAACTACCGTGCAGTTATTTGTTGTTGACACAGCTGATGTAGCGTTTGTACCCACATTAATAATATAATTATTTGTATCTGTAATAGATTGTATTAAATGCTCTGCATCCATAATAGTAGCAGATATACCTGCAGTTGCTGCGTTTGTGTTTGATATAGTTACGTAGTCACCTTCACTTGCTCCATGAGATGAGTGTGTTACTGTGACTAAAGATGAGCCACTAACTGTTGTAAAAACACTAGTTAAATCTGCTGTTAATCTTTGTGGGGTAGCATCAAAAAAATTACCTTCACTGTAAATATATAATTTTTTATTAGTTCCAAAAGCATCGTAGGCAGTTCCGTCTAGAGAGTTCCAAGCTAATTGTGCTCTTGCAACACCAATAAATGTTGTAGTAGATACCTTACCCCATCCACCCATTTTTTCTGGAAATCCGTATCTAAATCTTACTTTATCTCCATCAATCCATTTACCTTTAGAGGTAATGTCTGTATTTTGTTTATCAAAACCTGGAGCAAATTGTATTTTTGTAATTGGCATTCATTATTTTCCTGTAGCTATAAAAAAGTTTACAACAGAGAATGGCTGAACAATTGAATAACTGTAATTAGCACCAGAAGCTATATTGCCTCCAGCCGCAGTATTTTCTGTGCCACCTGTTGCTCCAAGAGTTCTTGCTGTTAAACCAGAACCAGAGCCTGAACCCATAGGAACCCTACCCTGTAAATCTGGTAAATTAAATGTACTTGAGCCATCTCCTACACCGTATGTTGTGCTAATAGCACTAAATAAAGCTGAGTAAGTTGAGCGACTCACAGCCTGTGCATTACACAATAAATATCTTTTTGTGGAATCATCTGATTTAGTTGGTTCTGCAGCAAATCCAGCCATAATAATTCCACCAGTTGGAACTGTATCCGCCACATCTTTTCCACTTCCACTAAATAAATTACCAGTGATAGTTGTTGATGCTGTTATTGCTCCTGTTACATCTAGTGCAACCCCAGGAGTAGCATTTAAAATTCCTACTCTGTTGTTTCCACCATCTACAAATAAAGCATGAGTGCTACCGTTTGATTCTACTCTAAAGTCTACATCCGCAGAAGATTCATTAATTGTTACAGAGCCACCATCTAATGATACAGCACCCGCAACATTTAAAGTTCCCTTACAAGTTAAATTATTAATACCTGTAGAAAATACATCTTTAACAAAAGTACCGTTACTGTACATCAAGGCATGAGAGCCTTGCACTACGGCAGTTCCCGTTCCTGTGTTTCCTGTAGTAGCAACAGTTAAGTTATAACTACCAGCAGTATTATTATAGACAATATAGCGAGATTCAGTAGTTGGAAGGAATACATTTATACTTCCTGTTAATGTTCCTGTAAATTCTAATACACTTTGTCTTGACTCGTCTGATGTTGCGTTACTATTTGTTAGTGTTACATTGCTTGACCCAGCAACACTTTTAGATGCATATCCATTTATAGATTCATCTATAAGTTCAAAATTTACATTAGTTTTGTCACCCCAAGTGTTAGCGTTTTCACCTGTAGCTTGTTTTTCTAATCTTAATCTTGTTGTATATGTTGATGCCATTTTTCCCCTTTATTTTATACCCGCTAAAGGATTAGCTAAAGTACTTTGAATTATTTTATTTATATTTTTTTCTAGTTCTACCATTTCATCTTGGATGTCTTTTATAGCAAATTTAATGTCTGCTGAGTTCTCCCTTGAATCTGTTTTCTGATTTTGTTCTACGTCTTCAATAATAGATTCAACTCTTCTTAAATCTGTGCGAAGGTCATTTTTTAGTTCATTGGCTACGTCAGATACTAAAGTTATTTCAG